>ERZ890510.301-NODE-301-length-41375-cov-5.648621_pt1 | contig 41375 bp, 39 predicted proteins | sample MGYA00521265_ERZ890510 | MGnify/ENA primary metagenome ERZ890510 (study PRJEB32303, sample SAMEA104408624) | aquatic metagenome | biome: Brackish water; feature: Chemocline; material: water | place: Baltic Sea | collected 2014-10-26T21:54:00 | depth 110 m ... | reverse complement strand
AGCAAGATTGTCCATATGTTCTATATCTGTATACAGGGAAATAATAGATATCCTCAATATTGCCTGATCTTTCCAGCGCGCACCCAACACGAAGTTAGTGTTTTCTGATCTTATCTCGTTGATAACTTCGTTAGTCAGTCGGTCGCCTTCTTCAATCGAGTTTCCGTCTCCAAAAGCTATCGCCAGTTGGTTGAGCTGCACTTCATTTAGTATGCGTATGCCCGGAATCTCTGCCAGTTGGCTCTGCAGATGACGCGCACAGCGACAGTGGCGTGCTACCAATTCCTGAACGCCCTGCTTACCCAGTGCCTTAAGTACTGCCCAAACCACAAAGCCCCGCGATCTTCGAGAAAGCTCAGGACTATATTGGCTTGGATTGCGCCCATCCCCTTCATCCCTGACCAGATAGCTAGCCGTAATATTCATTGCTCGTATATGGGCGGCAGGGTGTTTTACGATAGCAAAACCAGAGTCATAGGGAACCTGCAGCCACTTGTGGCCATCCACCGTCCATGAGTCAGCCTTCTCAATACCGGCACAAAGCTCAGTCAATTCGGGAACGGCATTTGCCCAGAGGCCGAATGCTCCGTCAACGTGGACCCAGGCATTGTGAGTCGCCGCAATATCAGTGATCTCATCGAAGGGGTCAAATGCACCAGAGTTAATGTGACCCGCCTGCGCAATGACTATCTTCGGTCCTTCGAAACTGTCCATCTGCTTGCGCAAAGCATCCGACAGCATCCGGCCCTGGTCGTCCACATCTATAAACACGAGATTATTCCTGCCGAAACCCAGATAACGAAGATCAGACAAAATTGTTGCGTGGGCTTCGCCGCCAAGAAAAATGTGAATAGCAGGAGCATTACTCATGCCTTCTTCTTCCAGGTCATAGTCATGACGTCTTAATGCTTCACTCCTTGCCGCCGCCAGACAAATAAAACTCGCCATTGTGGCGCCGGTAACGAAGGCCAGGGAAGAAGACTGCGGCAGCCGTAATATTTCAAGCAGCCACTTGGCCGCTACTTCTTCTGCAACGGCAGCGGCCGGGGCTGTCTGATATATGCCGGCATTCTGTCCCCAGGCCGAGGTCAGAATATCTGCGGCAACTCCAACCGGGTGTGAACTTCCCTGAACCCAGGAATAGAAGTTGGGATGAGTATTATTTACCAAGCCATTCTCTGCTGCCTCGATGAGCTGTTCGATAACCGCGACCCCATCGATACCAGTCTCCGCAAGCTCGCCGTCAAAGAGAGCTCTTAACTCTTCCTTACTCGCCGTCGGGATGGCCGGCAGTTTGACGCCATCTGCTCGCCAGTTAACAGCTTCTCTCAAGGCCAATTCTGCGGCCTTTTTAAAATCACTCTGATTGCTCATATTCTCTTTCGAATCCCTTCTGTCCGAATTCTTTTCTCCTAAATTGAATTTCTTTCTAATCGGTCTAAAGAAAGACATAGGCGAGAATAATAGCAGGAAAAAAGAAGGGGGCAGAGCCCATTTCACATAAGATGAAATGGGCTCTGCCCCCTTGGAAGTTCTAATTGATTATCAGGCCAGAACTTTTTTAAACACCTCTACGGCAATAGCCATTTCCTCACGGCTTCCCATGGAGATACGACAATGGGTATTTTCAAATGGCGGGAAATCCCGACCCACCAGAATTTTGTGCTCCAGACAGGCAGCGCGGAAATCCCTGGCTGGCTGACGAATATTCACAAAGATATGGTTAGTGCTGGATTCGCTAACCTCATAGCCCATTTCACGAAATGAATTGCTGACAAACGCCCGTATCTCGGCATTCTCTTCCCTTTCCCATTCGAGATGTTCCTTATCCTGCATGGCTGTTAATGCGGCAACAGCTCCCAGCATATTAACTTCCCCCATGCCCCAGATATCGGTCATGGCACGCAGGGTCTGTTGCTGCCCCAATGCATATCCGATTCTCATACCGGCAAGAGCATGAGCCTTGGAAAAAGATCGACTGATGAAGACATTTTCAAACTCGTGCACCAGAGGTAACGCCGTTTCAATTGTTCCCTCTGCCGCGTAGTTGATATAGGCCTCATCGATCAGGATTCTGGTATCCGGCGACTCTCTCATAATGCGTCTGACGAAAGCCTCGACCGCTCCAGGGCCATGCACTGTTCCTGTTGGATTATTGGGATTACAGAAGTAAACAAGTCCCGCTCCAACCGCTGCACTAGCCATGCCATCGAGATCGATACTCATGGAATGATCGAGACGGATAACCTCCAGACCGGCACCAATCTGCCTGGCGGTCTGCTCGCAGGTTGCATAGGTTGGACCGGCGGTAACCAGTCCTCTCTCGGCAGTACAGAAAGCCCGTACAGAACCACGCAGAATTGGCGATGAACCGGTAGCCAACATTACATTCTCTCTTCCGACACCGTATTCATCGGCGATAGCAGAATGTAGTTCGTTAACATGATCCGGCGAATAGCCTCGCCCTACTCTCTTGGTAGTGTGAGCATGAATCGCCTGCATGGTTTTAGGTCCCGGACCACGCGCGCTTTCATTCTGGTTAAGCTGCATGATGCCGCCGTCGTAAACTCCGGAGGCCGCCTCTGCAACAGTCTGCGCACTGGCTCCCTTGCTTATCAGGGACGTACCCGATAAGAGACTCGTTGCGGCCCCAAGACCGATAGTCCCTACAAATCCTCGACGTGTTATTTTCATTTTTTATAATCCTCGTCTTAGTTCTTTTAGCACTTTATTTAAACGTTTCGAACGGCTCGGGAGATTGCATCGAAAACCTCTCCGAGTACCAGCCGTGACGAAGCAACATTCAGGCGCACATGGCCTTCCCCCCCGGTTCCATAGACAGATCCCGGATTAAGGTAGACGCCCGAGTTATAGACCAGCCATTCCCGAAACGAATGATCCGCCGTGTTGCCTTTATAAGCCGCCTGCAACTCATCGGCGCCTATCGACTCAATTACCCTGGAAAAATCGAGAAAGGTCATATAGGTGCCTTCGTTGCGGGTATAACCCACGTTCGGCAAATTAGCTTTAACGTAGTCTTCGATGAACTGATGGTTGTCATCCATATAAGCATTGGCTTGATCGAACCACTCACCACCGTGCCTATACGCCGCTTCGGTGGCGACCATGCCCAGTGTGTTTAACTCGGCTCGATGATATTGATTCACGCGACCGAGTAGAGCGGGATTTGTAGAATAGTAGTAGGCATTCTTTAGTCCCGCCATATTGAAAGTCTTGCTGATAGCCGTGAACGAAACACTATTGTCCACTACGGCCCGGTTCGGCAGTGAGGCGAAAGGCGTAAACTTATGGTCACGTCGAACCACGTCACAATGAATCTCGTCGGAGAGAACAACAATATTGTGATCGAGTGCCAGCTGACCCATGCGCTCGAGTTCATCTGCACGCCAGACATTGCCGGTAGGGTTTTGTGGATTACATACGATTAGCACCCGTATGTCTGACGTCATCTTCGCCTCTAGATCTTGCCAATCGGGCTCATAGCGGCCATTGACCTTCTTCATCTGGCTGTCGACTGTACCGATATTTGCTCCCCGGGCCATTGAATAGAAGCCTGAATATGCGGGAGTTATGATTAGCGCCTTACCACCGGCTGGGGCGAACGCACGCATCGCGGCGATCATGCCAGGGTAGACTCCATCAGATATGGTAATTCTTGACGGATCGAGGTCGAGTCTATTGCGCTCGCCTTTCCACTCAATTATGGCTTGTTTGAGAGTATCGGTGTGGGCTCCAGCCATATAACCCCAATTGTGGTGTTGAACCCGCTCGGCGAGCGCCTCGGTAATACATGGGGCACATTCGAAATCCTGCGAGGCTACGCCCATACCATATTTGAAGACACCCTCTGGGTAAGGAGCGGCTGCGCCGTCCCAGCGGGAGCAGTTGGAACCTACACGATTATAGACGGTATCGAAGTCATACTTGCCGCCGTTCATTCTGGCATGTGGAGCTGGAGCCGCCTGTGCGGTTGCCACAGGCAGAGTACCTGCAGCCCCCGCTATAGCTGTAATTCCGGCGTTTTTCAGGAAGGCTCTTCTATCGAGATTTGTAGTCCTGCCCATCGTATTCTCCTTATTATTATCCAAGCATTAGAAGCAGGATATTCCTTCCGAAGAAAATCCGCAAAAAATTATTTGAAATTAGAATAATCGGTTGCGCTCATCATGTAGGTCTCTGCCGAGATGGGCACGGGGTACTTTTCCAGTAGAGCCAACCATTCCGGATCGGTGCGAAAGGCATCCCATACTTCCTGCCGGTGGGCTCGATCTCGATAGGCCAGCATCCAGACCAGGGTATTGGGATCGTCTAATCGCTGCCAGACTGCCAGCACCTCGGCACCCAGCTTCTGGAAGATGGCTACTTCCTTTTCGCGGAATCTTTGATGAAGATTATTGATACCACCGACACCGTCTACCTCAGGCTCTGCCGTATACATGCGAAGCTCGAAGCATCGGGAGTCGTCGGCTACGTTAGCGCCAAGTCCAGCAGACAGGTCCCCGGCAGGTCCGCAAGGCGGCGGTCCACTCTGGGCATTGCCCAAACTGGCAAAGCCAAAGCCTGCGATAACTATTAGTGCTAATTCCTTAATCCCGAATTTCTTCATCTTTATATCCTCAGTATTATCTTTATTTTCGCCACACGAGGCGATTGCTACATACAACATACTCTGTCTTTCTATTTTTCGAAATAGCTTTTCAATCTTTCCATGCCTTCCTCTATATCCTCCAAGCCAATTCCCGAGTAGGCAAATCTGATGTAGAAGTCCTCCTCAGCTGGAGCCGGTCGCCCGAAATGATTGCGAGTACAGAAAGAAACATTGGTCTCTGTTAAGGCTTCATCCATAAGCTGATTCACATTGCTGAATCCCTTGTGCGTCATAATCGAAGATACATTGGGAAAAAGATAGAAGGTGCTTTCAGGTGCGCTGATTTCAATTCCTTCGATAGCATTAAGACCTTTTACAGCAGCGTCCCTGCGCCTTCTTAATTCATTAATAATTGCCTCAGGCCCTGAAGTATCGCCCTCGATAGCTTCAACCATTCCCTTCTGTATAAAGTGCGTGGTGCAGGATTCGATATTGGTGTTCATCTTGTTAATCGCGTCGATAATATTCTTGGGCCCGATAGCCGCACCCAGGCGCCAGCCCGTCATCGCGAATCGCTTGGAGCAGGTGTAGAGAATGAGGCTTCGCTCCTGCATGCCATCGATACTCACTATCGATTCGCCCGGCTCGCCGTATTGAATCTCAAAATAGGCTTCGTCGCTCATTACCCAGAGGTCATTCTCTATGGCCAGTTTCGCCAGTTCTTGCATCTCCTCGCTGGAAGACTGGGCGCCATTGGGGTTCTGAAAATTATTGTAGATGAGTGCCCGAGTGTTGCCAGTGATGGCATTCGCTATTGCATTAATATCCAGATCGAAGCCAGACTCCGTCTCGATGTATCCATAAGGAACGGCGACACCGCCCTGATATTCAATCTGGGATTCATAGATGGGATAGCCGGGGTTGGGATAGAGAACCTCATCTCCCGGATTCATCACCGCAGCGAGGAATTTGCCGATGACTGGTTTTCCTCCGGGCTGAACCGATACATTTTCCTCAGCGTAGCGCAGACCTCTCTTGCTGCCAACGTCTCTGGCGATTGCCGATCGCAACTCCGGAATTCCCGCTCCCGGGCAGTAACCGGTAAAGCCATCGGCGATGGCCTTCTCTGTTGCTTCGATGATATTGGCCGGAGTGGCAATATTGATATCACCAAGGTGGAAAGGGTATATCTTGTTGCCTTTTGCTCCCCAGGCCGCCGCAGCAGCCGAGACGGCGAATGCCGTTTCGGTCCCGAGTCTTTCCAATTGTCTGGCTAACTTCATAGCTCTTCCTGCTTAAACTCTCGTTCGCATTTTTGAATCAGGGCCATACAAGATCCGATGGGTGGGGTACTCTGCTTACCAGAGGAATTACCTTGGGGACGTAGAGTTCGGTGAAAGCCCTCGCCAGTTTATGCATGTCCAGATCTTCCTGAGTCTTCCATTGTTCCACCAGGAAAAATTGCCGAGGCTCAGCCTGAGATTGATAAACCTCAAATCGAACACAGCCCGGCTCTTCGCTTGAGCGTCTGGCCTGTTCCGATAGTAGAGATCTAACTTCTTCTATATCGCTCTCATTATTAACTGTTAGTACTACGTTGTTATAAATCATGGTTACAGCTCATAGTGGTAAGTCATCGCTTGCAAGCATTGCTAAATTCCTCGGAACTCATCTGTATTCAGATCCTGCCGGGTCTGCATTAAACAAACCAGATCCCGTTGGTGATCTGGCAATCTACTGAATCCAGCGCCATATGAATAACGAGCCCAAGCCCGATATATCGAGTCTTGGAATAAAAGCAGAGACCGAAGTAGAGTGCAAACAGAATGGGCTCATGGAGTGGGTGAAATCCGATGCTACAACGATTGGAGTCATATATCGGGTCGGCAAACAGATGATCGAGATCGACCAACATGGTTCCGATCATTATTAGATAGGCGCGTTGCCACTGCTTGCGAAAGAACCCGGCAACAACTCCGGCCGGAACCAGAAAGTGAAGTAGTAGATGAATAGTAATATTGCCGGGTCCTTAATGCCGATAGAGACGCTAGCGCGATTCCTGCTCAAGCCTCTCCTGCACTCTGGCACCACGCAAGATATTTACCATTCCGTAATTTCCTTCGTGACAGGCATATTCATATAGCTGCCCTGCCACCTTGGTCATTGGCACAATCGCAGTGAATTTATCGGTATAGGTAGATGGGTCTTCTACCGTGAATTCGTAATCTACTGTCACCGGACCAACTCGGGTAAAGCGCTCGGTCAGCACCTTGTCCAGGGAAGTTCCCGCTGAACCAAAGCTCGGAGAGAGACCATTAAAATTTCTGGTCTTGACCACAAGAGTATCGCCATCCCAATAACCTCTGGAATCTCCGGTCCATAATCTCAGGCTATCATCGAGGGTCAATAAATCATCCGCGGAATCGAACAGAGGAACTATGCGTGAATCATGAATCATCTCGGTCATCAGCACCGCATGATCCTTACTCTGAAAAATCTGAACATTATTATTGTAGAGACTGGGAGTAAAAGGAGGGCCAGCGTTAAATCCGATAATACATCTTTCGGATAGACCTCGATCTTCCGGTCCATCTGTGCCTATGCCGCTGTCTGCAATCAACAAGATTCTAAAGACCGAGCTACGAAAACCTTTCTGGGAAGGTCGCTCCAGTTCTCTGGTCTAGGACTTGGCTGTTAATTCGAAGACAGCTCTAGCTTGCCCAGCCTCCGGATAGAGGTATTAGCTGCCCAACCATGTGCGTGCAATTTTCACTGGCCAGATAGGCTGCCAGTTCCGCAGTCTCGCTCGCCGCACCGATCCTGTTTGTCGGTACATTCCGTTTCACATGATCCAGAAACTTCTCGTTGTCCAGAATATCGTCTGGATAATAGGTATTGTTGTTTATGTAATTCTGCGCGATGGCATTAACTTGAATATTGTTTCTGGCCAACTCGAGACCTACTGCTTTGATAAAACCATTCTGTGCGCCGCGAGCGGCACAGTAGGCGGCATTATTGGCGATGCCTTTTAAGGGAGCCGCACTGGTAATGGCAATTATCTTCCCGGATTTTCTTTCCAGCATCTGTGGAGTTACGGCGCGCACTAAATACATTAGCGGATGTACGAGAGAGTCGAAGAGTTTATTCCAGTCGCTATTTTCTATTTTCTGCACCGGCCCGGTCATTGGTGGCTCGGCCAGGTTAGCAATCAGAATATCTATGTTGCCAGAATTTCTTATCAAGTCTTCGGCTTCAGCCTCGCTGCTCATGGGGCCGTCGTCACAGATGACATGCAGACCCATTTCTTCAAATTTTTCCCTGATCGCCTCGCCCATGTATTTTTCCACGCAGGTAATTAAGGCCGTCCGCGTGCCGGAATCTTGCTGAGTCATCTGCTGGTTTTCCTATTGTGCTGCTTCATTGGTCTCTTAATTTGCTTTGCCATTTCCATTTTCTTGTCTCTGCAGCATCAAATGCAGTACAAACTTTTCAAGGGTCTCGTAGGGCTGACAACCTACCACTACCAGATCATCACAGTAGAAGGTTGGAACACCAGTTACGCCGCTTGCCCGCGATCGTTGCCAATCCTCATCTACCTGATTCTTGAATTCCCGATTTTCAAGAACCCTGCGAGCTGATTCACCATCGAGACCAATAGATTCTGCTATCGTCACCAGTTCATCGATATCGCCGATGTTTTTGTTATCGAGAAAATAAGCCCTGTAGAGTTTGTCATGGATGGCGTCACCGCCCTCCTGCGTGTCTGCCCATTTTCCCAATTCCTGAGCGAGCCGGGAATTATAGGTATGGGTTCTGTCTCCATAGGGAAGTCCGGCCTCTTGCATCAGGGCCTTCATTCTCTCCCTCATCGGCGTGATGTCTCTGCCCGCGAATAATTCCTCCAGAGATTTTCCTTCCGCCGGGGTTTCGGGGTGCAGGGGAAAATGCACCCAGTTAATCTTAACTGGATAATTTTCCTGCAGTTTTTCAATACTCACGGTACTGAGGTAACACCAGGGTCAGATGTAGTCGGTGAATACGTCCAGTGTTATTTCACTCATAGATTCCTCGCTGGAATTAGTCCAAATATCGCGTAAATTAGCCGTCGGCGCTCCAAATATAGAACAATGAAGGTATACTCCGATACTGCTTTTGTCTCGGGATTACATCAAATAAGCATTGTTTGAGGCCGGGACGATTGAGATAACAACAACACAGGGACAGCTCTATGCGTAAGATCATACTAACTTTGTCGGCGGTGGCAGCTGCCGGGATTTCTACTTTCGCCTTCATCAGCCAATCATTTGCCCAGGACTCAAGCGAGCCACTGGCCATCATGATTCCCGGAGGCGGTACTTATAGCCGACCAATCACAACAGATTCAGAAGAGGCCCAGGCCTTCTTCGATCAGGGTCTTCGCATGGCCTGGAGTTTCTATTTTCCAGAATCGATCGCTTCCTATCAGGAGGCTGCAAGATTGGACCCTGACAGCCCAATGCCTCATCTGGGGCTTGCCCACGCGGCGGGGCCGAATCCGAATAGCCGTTACGCAAGCCTGCCAGACGATCCTCAGGGAGCTGGCCTGGCGGCAATCCGTCGAGCCCTCGAGCTGGCCAATAATGGCTCTCAGGCCGAGCGCGACCTGATCAACGCCGTGTTCGTTCTCTATAACAAGGACGCTATCCCGGACGATCGAGAGCGGGATTTTGCCTACCTAGATGCCATGGGTGAACTACACGACAAATATCCCCTTGATGCGGATATTGCCACGATCTTCGGCGAAGCCTATATGAATACAACGCGCTGGGATTACTGGGAGGCGGATGGTTCTGCCAAGCCAGGTACGGCTGTAGCCAAGGCGGCATTGGAAGCAGCAATGGAGGTGGAACACGATCATCCCGGTGCAAATCACCTCTATATCCATTTGATGGAGGCTTCATCCGAGCCGGAACTGGCAATGCCAGCGGCGCAGAAGCTGGAGAGCACGGTGCCTATATCCGGACACATGGTGCATATGCCGGGGCATATCTACCTGCGAGTTGGTGAGTATGAGAAGGCAATCGATATCAATGAGCGATCGCAGATCGTGGATGATCAATTTGCCGAGATCTGGGGAGATACCAATTTCCCACTGATCGGCACTTATCCACTGTCACACAAAATTCACAAGGGTCATGCGCTGGACTTCGTTCGCTATGCCAATGTGCTGCAGGGCAATTACGAAGCGGCGGCTGAAGCCGGTACACGAAATGCCGGAAGAACAGAGCCCGACATAACAAGCGGATTGAAGAACATAGCCCATACCTGGATAACAGATAAGGTGTTCGGCAAGTGGGACAAGATTCATGCAGACAATGCCGCCAACAGCCAGTACGAAGCTCCCTATCTGAAAGGTATGTGGAGCTACGTGATGGGCAGTGCCCATGTTGCCATGGGTCACATGGGGCCGGCGGAAGCACAGTTGGCAAACCTTCAGGCTCAAATAACAGCAGAAGGCGTAGATGACAATGGAGTGGGTCCTACAGCTGCATCACATGTGTTGAATCTGGCTTCCCATGCACTCAACGGCGAGATAGAGGAAGCGAAGGGCAACCTCGACGCGGCTGCAGTGCACTATGGCGTTGCGATTCAGTTGCAGGACAATCTTAACTACACCGAGCCGCCAGATTGGTCACAGTCTATTCGTCTGTATCTTGGAGCGGCCTTGCTGGAGGCTGGCAGGGCAGATGAGGCCGAAGCCGTCTATCTGAAAGACATGGAATGGAATCAGCAGAATGGCTGGGCATCATTCGGTCTGCTTCAGGCGTTGCGGGCGCAGGGTAAAGAGCAGGAAGCAATAATAATGGAGAGACAGTTTCAGTCCTATTGGCGCAACGCCGATGTGACATTGGAACGTTCGCGTTTCTAAATTCAAAAGAACAAGGGAGCCGATAGCCGGATAGAGAGAAAACCCGGCTGTCGGCACACCGCTTCTGATTAGCACTACGGGGAAAGCAAATATGCAATTTCGCATCACAAGAAACCCGATACTCCTCTCTATAATGCTTATGCTGCTGACCGCCTGTAGTTCCTCTTCCAACAGTTCCTCCTACAACAGATCCTCCTACAACGGAGATTCTGCCAAGTCTTCAGTGTTCTCCTATGACATTGCCAACGAAGTGGTAATGGGAAAGTGGGCGCGCAGTTGCGCCCTGTGTCATATCAGGGGCGAAGCAAATGCACCTGTTGTGGGAGATAGTAAAGAATGGCAGCGACGACTCGCTCAGGGCGAGGAGACTATTCTGCAAAGAGTGATCTACGGTTATAAGGCAATGCCACCTCTCGGCTATTGCATGTCCTGCGAAGAAAGCGATTTCCGCGCCATGATCGCCTTCATGGTGGGAGAGAACATGGCAGAAACCAGTAGATGAAAAAACTAAACAGACGATCATTTCTCTCTTCAAGTATCAAAACGGCCATGCTCGGTGCCTGCGCAGGCAGCCCGTTAGCTTCAGCCCTGGCCCAGTCCACACGCTGGAGCAACTGGTCCGGTGGTCAGAATTGTCAGCCCGCCGGGCGATACGATATTTCCAGTGAAGATCAGCTAAGCGATATTCTGAAAACCACTCGTGGCTCGATTAGACCAATAGGGTCAGGTCACTCTTTTAGCCCCCTTATCCCAACCGACGGACACCTGGTGGTAATCGATCAATTGAGCGGCATTCTGGATCACGATGCAGATAATTTGAGAGCCACAATAGGAGGCGGGTCACGGCTCGGCGATTTGGGTCCGCAATTGGAAGCAATCGGGCAGGGTATGTTCAATCTACCCGACATCGATCGCCAGACACTGGCCGGGGCAACAGCCACAGGAACCCACGGCACGGGGGTTGAGTTGCAGAGCCTGTCCGGTTATATAACCGGGCTGCGTCTGATTACTCCCGGTGGTGAAGTTCTCGACCTGGACAAGAGTAGTGGTGATTTTTTCGATGCCGCCAGAGTTAATGTCGGTGCACTGGGTGTGGTAACCCGAATAGAGATACAGAACAGGGAACTGTACAAACTCAAGAAACGGGAGTGGACTGCGCCAACCGAAGACATTCTCGCCAATTTTGATGAGCTGGCAGCCAGCCATCGCCACTTCGAGATATTTCCTCTGGTGTACTCCGACTACTCATCTGTGCTCTCGATAGATGAATCCGATGAGCCTATCGGTCAGACAATAATTCCAAGCGTGGAAACCAGTCTCGCGGATCTGCGCCCGCTCGGTGTAAACGCATCACCGGCCGAGAAACTCGCGAGAAATAATGCCCGCGCTCAAGTTGCGGAAGTCAGTGAGGCAGTCGATCTTTCCTATAAGCTTCTAACCAATCTGCGAAATAACCGCTTTAACGAAATGGAATACTCAGTTCCCGTCGAAGCCGGCGCCGAGTGTGTGCGTGAAATTCTGAAGACTATCTATGATCAGGCCATCGACGTGGATTTTCCCTTGGAGTATCGCTACGTGGGTGCCGAAGATCCCTGGTTAAGTATGGCCTACGGGGATCATCCCCACGCGACGATTTCAATTCATCGAACAGCCTTCGAAGATTATCAGCCTTACTTCGACATTATCGAACCCATATTCTGGAAATACGGCGGACGGCCACACTGGGGCAAACTTCATAGCCTCAGCCATCGAGAGCTTACCCAGCTCTATCCGAGGTTCAGAGACTTTATGGAGATCAGGGAATCGCTTGATCCTGATGGTCGGATGTTGAATCCCCATTTGAGGAAATTGTTTGGGGTCTTGGCGGCATAACTTTTTGACATTCTTTATACGAAAAGCAATAGTTTGATGTGCAAGAAAGCTTTTCTAATTGATTCACATGACCCTTTTGATTCCTACCGCCTTCATTCACTAGCTAACAGAAATCAACTGATAACTATGCAGACATCCCTCTGGCAGAAATAGGCCAAACGGCTTCCACAATATCCCCGCGAATCGCGTACATCTGGTCATAGAGATTCACAACAGGATCGCAATGGGAAACGATGACTTCCAGCTTGTCGCCAACCTTGTAGGTTCGAGATGCTTCCTCCTGATAGGTGATGGTGCCGAATTCATCGGAGCCGGAGCGATAGCTCATTCCAGTCTCGCCCTTGATGATGGGCCAGGGCTGATTGATAGTGCAGGCTTTTGCGCCGGCGTCGGAGGTTGCTCTTCCCTCATACTGATCGTTAAGTACTGTGGTCATTATTGTCAGCGAAGTATGGAAATCGGAGTAGACCTCGTTATCTTCTTCACCGCCGATGGAAATATATTGTGCGTCCATAAACACATAGGACCCAACCTGCACATCGGTCATGCCCCTGGTGTCGTGATCGATATTGTAGGTGCCGGTACCGCCGCCGCTGAATATTTCTGTATTCAGGCCAGAGGCTTTCATCATTTCGAAGGTGTCGGTTGCCTGTACCATGCGTTCCAGTGTCTGCGCCTTTCTCGTCTGGAAACCTACTACATGCTGGGCGGCAGCGTCATAACAGAGCATGCCGATAAAGTTCAGTCCCGGTAGCTGATCTACCAATTGTGCAAGCTGCAGAGCGGGCTGACCGAAGGGTGTGCCGGTGCGCCGTATGCCCGGGTCAACGTCGACTACCACATCGGCAACGATTCCCTTTGCTACTGCTGCCTCGGATAGCATTCTCGCATTGGCCTGTGAGTCTGTTGCCTGAATGAATCCCGGGCATTGCTGGCGCAGGTTCATGGCGCGATTGATCTTGGTCGGGGTGACATTACCCGTAGTATTCAAAATCCGCTCGATGCCATTTTGGAACATCGCTTCCGCCTCGCTGACCTTGGCGGTGCATATGCCCACCGAGCCTCTGTCCATCTGCATCCGGGCGATGGTGGGGCACTTGTGAGTCTTGGCGTGGGGTCGGCTGGCTATGCCATTTGTGCTCATGGTTGATGCCATCCTGTCCAGATTTGCCTCCAGCAGGTCGAGATCAACGCACAGTGCAGGCGTGTCCAGCTCCCACTTGGAGACATTCACCGACATCTCGCCGTTGGCATAGAACTCCCTCATCTCCGCTGCGGTGTAACCGGCTACTGAAGTTGGGAGCCAGAGCGCGGCGGCTCCACTGGCCTGTAGAAAGCGACGGCGTGAGAGTGAGTTGCTGGTCATGGGGTTTCCTCGTTACTGTTTATTCACAGATGGACTCTTCGTTTAAAAACACAGTGGGGAAATACTAGCACAGGATTAGGGCAGAAGCAGAAGCAGAAGCAGGAGGCAGGAGCGGGAAAACATGGCAAGCAGCTACAGCTCTACTGCCGAGGGCAGTGGAGTACTCAGTGTTGTGGCGGCTCAAGATTTACTATTAGGAGAAATAACACACATTGGAGAGGGTGGATTCTGAGATAAAAAAATCGGGACCAGAGCATTGAAATTAATTATTCATGCCGGGGGTGGCGTAGAGGAGTAATTTCCCTCCGGTCCCGATTGTAAAAGCTTAACTATTCGTATCTCAGAACCATCGCAGGTCGGACTCTCGCGCTCTTCCAGGACTGTGAGAGAACAGCAGCAACGGCGATTATCACCGAGAGAATCAGACTTATTATAAAGGGAAATATGGTCAGATCTGCTCTTGCAGCGAACAGGCTTATGTAGGCATTACCCATTAAATAACCAACCGGAATAGCCAGGGTGTTGGCAATGATTATGGGCTTGGCAAAGTCGAGTAGAAGCATGCGCAACAAGCGCCCGCTACTGGCTCCCATTACTTTTCGGATTCCAACTTCTTTCTGCCTGATATTGGTAATGAAGGTAGCATTACCTAACAATCCTATGCTGGCTATGAGAAAACCGAGCAGCGATAGTACGGTAATGGCTACGCTTATGCCCAGAAAGATGTTGTAAGTAAGACCGAAGAGGTCGTCAACAAATTCTCTCTGCAGCGGAATCGTAGGCATAAGGCGATTCCAGGTTGTCTCGATATGTTGCAGAGCCTCATTCACATTCTCTTTCGAGATCTTGATTATCATCAAGTTGGCAATTTCTGGTTGAAGTATTAAAACATTACCCTGAATCCCAAATGAGCCAAAATCAACGAATTGATAATTCAGCGATTCAATTGCTCCAATCACATTCAATTCGACCATTATGTCAACTTCGCCTGCTGGTATTTGGTCTTGCTGGTAAATAGTTTCTCCCACGGCATCTGCAGAAGATTCAAATCCCAGCGCACGGGCAGACTGATTGTCCAGTATTACTGAATATGGACCTCCGGCCATACCCAGTTCACTCGGCAGGGGATATAGATCATTGCTGCGATCTTTGGAGAACTCTCTACCCGCGACAAGTGAAACATCCATGGTTTCCAGATAATCGTAGGAGACATAATAAACACCGCTGGTCACGCTAACATCGTTTATGTCTTCTGTTCGTGAGTACTCGTTGCCGGAGCTACTGATAGACCATGGGGTGATGTGGCTCTGGGTTACGGAGATGACTCCGGGATGAGACCGTAATTCGTTCGCCAATAGTTCCGGACTAACGGTAAAGGTATTTACCGGTGTGCCAATCACCAGCTTGGGGTCGGCAATCGCTCCGTCGAGCTGCTGCGTCATCGCCGAGTTCTGTAGATACATGACAAACGCCATGATCATCAGAGTGCCGGAGACGAAGAATTGAACACCAACCATAACCGCTCGCATGCGACCGGAGTATCCGCCCGAACCCTTTGGTCTCATCATGGAAACCAGAGGAACCGTAGCGGTACGCAGTGCCGGATAGCAGCCGGCAATGAGCACGATGATCGCTACTACTGAGCCGATTGCCAGCCAGAGTGAAGAGCTAAGAAGCATGGCCGGACCCACGCCGACAATATTTGCCGAGCTCATAAGATTGAGAATGACAAATGTCACAAACATCACCACAGCCAGAGTGATTCCTACGAATAGAAGACTCTCGAAGCTGTATTGAAGAATCAACATGCTGCGCTTGGAGCCGAGAATTTTCTGTACGGCAATTTCCTGTGAGCGCAGCGAGAGCTGGGCGATAACCAGATTTGAATAGTTCAAACAACCAATCATCAGCACCAGAGTACCTGCGAAGATGAGTATATTAATCAGGCTGAAGCCGCCGGTGACGAAACTGAGAGTGGACATTACCAGTTGATTAACCGGGATCAGTTCGTAGGTAATCAGGTCTCGTCTTTCTTCCGGTAAATTGGCTTGCACGAAATCGTTAAGGCGTTGGTGAAATTCATCCAGATCGAAATCCATAGACTCGGGGATCTCGATATACACATAGTCAGATTGGTTCCCCCAGTTATCTGTGTCAGGGTCTACGCCCAAGTCGATTCGCTGTTCGCGCATACTTTGATCTTGTATGGACATCGGTAGGAAAATGTCCGGCGAGAAAAGTGGCGTGGCAAAATGCAGATGAGACGGCTGATCCAGAGTTTTGATTACTCCGGCAATTGCGACGTCTGTTCTGTTATCAACCATCATTCTCTCGCCTACAACATCTTTTCTGCCGAAGAGTTGCAGAGCGCTTTCTTCCATGATCAGGGCGGAATTTGGAGGGATAGGCTCACCCTGTGCAAGTCCATATATCGTCTCTACCGGAAAGATGTCGAAGAATTGGTCTTCGACAAAACGCGAATTTACGAAATGGGCTTCGCCATCGATACTGATGCTGCGTAAGTCACCAAGGCTGGCGCGCGCAATGTTAGGGATATCCGGAAAATAGGTTCTCAAATATCTGGATGCCGGTTCATTAACTATTGGGAAATTGTCGGGGCCGCCTGCAGAGCTACCGCCAATGTTGCGAATTACAACATTGTATATGCGGTCGGAATTAGGAAACTGGCTCTCGAAACTATCCAAATAATCTGAGAGCAGGAAGGCAACTATAAAGCAGATGAAACCAAAGCTCAGGCTGAATAGATTAATAAAGGAATGAAGCTTGAAGCGTAATATGGCTTTCAATGCCATCTTGGTGAAGTGTCCGATCATAATCGTATCCGCCTATTGCTTTGCTTGATCGGCTAGCGGCTTGGAACTTACCACTGACAGAGGCGAGTTACCGCCATCGACCACCTCGCCGTCGAGCATGCTGATAATTCTGTCGGCTCTCTGCCCGTGTTCCGGGGAGTGGGTCACCATGAGAATCGTCACGCCTTTCTCCTTCAGTACACCGAGCATATTCATCACATCGTCACCGTTCTTGGTGTCGAGGTTCCCCGTAGGTTCATCGGCAAGAATCAGTTTTGGCTCGCCAACCACCGAGCGGGCTACAGCCACACGCTGTTGTTGACCGCCGGAGAGTTCCTGAGGCTTATGCTTGGCACGGCTTTCCAGACCAACCAACTCGAGGGCTTTGTCTACCTTCATGCGTCGTTCTTTTTTGCTCAGGCCCATATAGAGCAAGGGCAGGTCGACATTTTCCTGCACGCTCAGGTCATCGATAAGATTAAAGTTCTGAAAGATGAAGCCAATGTTCTGTTTACGCAGATCAACCAGCTCGTTCTCGGAACGACTGCCTATTTCTTCTCCGTCGAACCAGTATTCTCCGGAACTTGGAGAATCGATCATGCCGACTATGTTGAGCAGCGTGGACTTGCCGCAGCCGGAAGGTCCCATGACGGCGACGAATTCACCCTTTCCAACATGGATGGAAACCTTATCCAGTGCGGTAGTTTCCATATAGGCAGTACGATAAACCTTGCTGAGATCAATCAGTCGAATCACGATCTAATCCTCTTTTTTGGTATGCAATTCCGAATGTTCACTAAATAGGACGCGAAAACGGGGAATTGGTTACAGTTTATATAGGATGGCTGTCGTCGTGGGTTTGGATGCATCCCTTGCCAATCGCCTGCTAGACCGGGTTGGGCTGTCCCAGATAGGATCCGAGGTCCAGTGAGCATGCAGCGATGGTAGGCCAGGAGGATAGCCCCCCAGCCCACGGCATGGTGTTCACCATCAATTTCATGATTCCCGCTATCAATCAGCGGCTTGCAGTAGAGATGAGCATGCCGACGCTGGGCAATATCGAAGGCTTTCTTTCTGAAAATCCAGATGTCATTATCAGTATAAATTCAGGCGATCTCGATCTGCCAATAATGAGTCAGGCTACTCTGGATCGGCAGCTTCGGGCTGGGATTGGAGCAGCCAGCAACAAATAATAATAATGAGAATAAGAAATGCGTAATCCAACTCTATCTATGTTTCTCAATACTCTATTGGCGTTGTTTCCATTTATTGCCGCCCACGGGCAACAGGAGCAACCCAACTTCATTGTAATAATGGCGGATGATCTCGGTTATGGCGATCTCGGTATTTACGGCTCCACCCTTATCAAAACGCCGAATCTCGACCGCATGAGTCTTGAGGGAGTGCGGCTGGACAGCTTCTATTCCAGCGCCAATATTTGCACTGCAGCCAGAGGCGGTCTTCTTACCGGCCGTTATCCGATCCGACTGGATCTGGTGAATGATGTAGCAAGACCCAGCAATGAGATTCATCTCGCCGATGAAGAGATTACGCTGGCGGAGGCGCTGAAGCCGCTGGGCTATGAAACGGCCATCTTTGGCAAATGGCATTTGGGCAGTCGTCTGGAATGGTCGCCGAATCGTAGCGGCTTCGATGAGTTCTTCGGTCTATTACATAGCAACGATATGACTCCTCTCGAGCTTTATCGCGATGAGCAGATGATCGAGGATCCGGTGAATCAGAATACGCTCACTCAGCGTTATACCCGGGAAGCTATACGCTTTATCGAAGAGAATCAGGACGATCCCTTCTTTCTATACATGCCACATACCTTTCCCCATGTTCCTCTCTATGTTTCCAATGAGTTCAGCGGTCAGTCAGATGCCGGGCTCTACGGAGACGTTGTCGAAACCATCGACTGGAGTGTAGGCGAGATATTAGAGACTCTCGAGGAACTGGGTCTGGCAGAAAACACCCTGGTGTTATTCACCTCGGACAATGGACCCTGGTTCGAAGGCAGCGCCGGACTCTACCGCGATCGAAAGGGCAGCTCGTGGGACGGCGGTCAGCGGGTACCGTTTATTGCCAAGTGGACCGACAGGATTCCAGCAGGTCAGGTGAGCGATGAGCCGGCCATGAATATCGACATATTTCCAACCCTGCTAAAGCTTGCAGGAGGCAGTCTCCCCGACGACAGGGAGATCGACGGCAGGGATATGATGCCGATGCTTCTGGGAGAGGCGGGCTCGCCCCATGATGTGCTGTATCTGTTTGACAGTGATCGCATCGCCGCTGTGCGCAGTGGCCGCTGGAAACTGGTGGTAGAAACTCGATACCGGGGAGCCGTTCCCAGTTTCGATAATCCCCAGTCCTATTATGGCCCCGATGGACTGCTGTTCGATGTGGCCAGAGATCCATCGGAAACATACAGCTATACGCGGGAGTTTCCCGAGGTTGTCGCGCGGATGCGCGAGTATCTGAAACAGGGGCAGGAATCATTGAACAGTACGGTGCTACCCGATATGTGGAACCGACCTAATTGAGGTAAGCCTCTTAATATATGCCTGAAAAAAACAAACAGAATAAGACCATGATGTCCGTCGTTCAGCTCCGCAAATCCTTTGCCGATGTTGAGGTATTGCACGGCATCGATCTCGATATAAGGGAAGGTGAGGTTCATGCCATCCTCGGAGAGAACGGCGCTGGTAAATCCACTCTGGTAAAAATCCTCTCGGGTTTCGAGCCAGCAAGCAGCGGAGAGATGAAGCTGTTGAGCTCGTCCGCTGAGAATGAGAACGAGGGCGAACTGCTCAAGCTGGAAAACTGGAACAACGAGATCGCCGAGCAGTCGGGTGTGGTGTTAATTCATCAGGAATTCAATCTGGCGGAACAACTCTCCGTTAGTGAAAATATTTTTCTTGGCAATGAAGTGCGCAGCGGTTTGTTTCTAAACAAGAAGTTGATGCACGACAAGTCCAAAGAATATTTTCAGGTCCTGCATAGCGATATTGACCCCGATAGCAAGATTCACGACCTTGCCGTTTCAGCGAAACAAATGGTCGAGCTGGCAAAGGCTCAGGCCAAAAATGCCCGCCTGTTGATTTTGGATGAACCTACTGCCGTGCTGACTCAGCAGGAAAGCAAGGTGCTGTTTGAATTGATTGAGCGACAAAAACAACAGGGAGTGGCGATCGTCTATATCTCGCACAAGCTGGACGAGATAGAACAGATAGCGGACAGCATTACCGTTCTGCGCGACGGCGAATTAATCGGTAATTACCCCGCACATGAGTTGAGCAAGGATGACATGGTGCGGCTGATGGTCGGCCGTGAATTGACTTCCCTGTTCCCAGTGATTCCCGCACCACCCGCCGACGCGCAAGAAGCGCTTAGGGTGGGAGACCTCGGCGTTTCAGGAACGGCTGGCACCTCCAGCTTCTCGCTTCGAAGGGGCGAGGTGTTGGGTTTTTCGGGCCTCGTGGGATCGGGTCGTAGCGCCTTATTGGAAACGCTAGTGGGCCTGCGCAAGCCATCTGCGTCGAGCAAGGGCCAGGTTTTTCTCAATGGCAACCGGGTGAAGCTGAATCATCCTGCTACTTCCAGAGATCTGGGGATCGCCTACCTAACCAAGGATAGAAAGGGTAGTGGGCTTCTGCTGGACAAAGGTCTGAGCCTGAACTTTTCCCTGTTCGCGCTGCACAAGTTTTCAAAAGTCTTATTGGATAACAGAAAGGAAGAAGAGGCATTCGCTGCAGCCGTAGACACATTCGATATACGCATGAAAGACAGCAGCGTGACCGCGGGTAAACTCTCTGGAGGAAATCAGCAGAAGCTGTTGCTGGCAAAGGTCATGGAGGCTGAACCGGGAATCATCATCATCGATGAACCTACGCGAGGAATCGATATTGGCACAAAGAGCCAGATATACCACTTTATCGCCGAGCTGGTAGCGGCGGGACATTCTATAATTGTAATTTCTTCAGATATCACCGAGATCATCGGTCTATCCCATAGAGTCGCAGTGATGTATCACGGAGACATTAGTGGAATACTGGAGGGTGAAGAGATAGAGGAAGAAGAAATTATGCGTTATGCCACCGGCTTGAAGGCAAAGGTAGTTGAAAGAGGGATAGTTGGAAGAGGGGTAGTTGAAAGAGAGATGGCCGAAAAAGAGACCACCTAAATAAATTAGTTGAAATAAAGAAACACACAGATATTGGATAGCAAGATGCCGAAGATTGATTTAAAGACCGCCGGACCATTCATAGCGCTTATTGCCATTTTCATCATTGGCATTCTGGTGAACGATGCGTTTCTCAGTACGGGTAATATCAGCAATATCCTGGCGAGGAGTTCCTTCATCGGCATCGTCGCCATCGGTGCAACATTCGTCATCACTGCCGGCGGTATAGATCTTTCTGTAGGTTCCATGGCGGCCTTTATATCCGGCTGCATGATTCTACTCATGAATGCCCTGATGGATTCCATAGACTCCATTGTGGTCATTATCTTTCTAGCGGTCCTGGCATCGATAGGAATCGGTGCGCTGGCGGGTCTTATTAACGGCCTGTTAACTACCAAGGCGAAGATCGAAGCCTTTATCGTCACTCTGGGCACCATGGGCATCTATCGCTCACTGGTTACCTACATGGCCGACGGCGGCACACTTTCCCTGAGCTTCACCATCGGCGATGTCTACTCGGAGGTCTATTACGGAGCCTTCCTGGGTCTGCCCTATCCGGTATGGGTGTTCCTCGCCGTCGCGATCATCGGCTATGTCCTGTTGAACATGACAGTATTCGGCAGACACTGCTTCGCCGTGGGGTCGAATGAGTCCGTCGCTCGCTATTCGGCGATTCACGTGGACAGGGTGAAGACGGCCACCTATATGCTGCAGGGTGTGTGTGTCTCCATCGCCACCATAATCTATGTGCCCAGACTCGGCTCTGCCTCGGGTCAGACCGGTATCCTCTGGGAGCTGGAAGCCATCGCCGCCGTGATTATCGGCGGTACCATGCTCAAGGGTGGATATGGGCGTATCTGGGGCACGGTGGTAGGGGCATTGATCCTGACCCTGATCGGCAATATCCTCAATCTTACTGATGCGGTGAGTAACTATCTCAACGGAGCAGTTCAGGGCATAATCGTGATCGTCGCAGTCTATCTGCAGCGAGGCGCCTGGCGCCGGGGCGCCTGAGCCGATGGCCCGCTTGACAGTCCGGATCTGTACGAAGAACTGAACAAAGAATTGAATTTTTTGGAGAGATGATGAAGTTACCTAGCACAATATTTGCTGCCATTGGCGTGATGCTGTTTTCCCTGGCACTCAATGCGCAGACCATCGGCGTGTCTATCCCCGCCGCAACTCACGGCTGGGCAGGAGGTCTGAATTTTCATGCAGAGCAGACCAAGGCGAGGCTGGAATCTGCCAATCCACAATTGAAGATAGTTCTGCTTACAGCAAACAGCGCATCGGAGCAGGCCAACGACCTCGAAGATCTGATTGCGATTCACAATATGGATGCATTGGTTATCCTGCCTTTCGAGTCGGCACCGCTGACTGGTCCGGTTCGCAATGTTAAACGGCGAGGTGTTTTTGTCACGGTTGTCGATCGTGGTCTGAGCGAAGAGGGAATCGAAGACGTCTATGTTGCTGGCAACAATGCCGAGATGGGCAGAGTGTCCGGTGACTATATTAAAGAAGCATTAAGTGGAACAGGCGACATCGTTGTCTTGCGTGGCATGCCAACAGTTATCGACGAGCAGCGCTTCGACGGCTTCATGGCGGCAATAGAGGGCAGCAATATAAATGTTCTCGATCATCAGTATGCGAACTGGAATCGCGACGATGGCTTCACAGTAATGCAGGATTTCCTTTCACGCTTTCCGAAGATAGATGCAGTCTGGGCACAGGATGATGATATTGCCATAGGAGTTATTCAGGCAGTTCGCCAGGCGCGCAGACAGGATGAATTATTCATCGTTGGCGGTGGCGGCATGAAAGATATCATCCGCCGCGTTATGGAAGGCGATCGCCTAACCCCGGTTGATGTTCTTTATCCCCCATCGATGATTTCAACGGCGATGGAACTCACCGCGCTGAAATTTATTTCCGACACACCTATCGAAGGTGAATATATTTTGGGCTCACCTCTTATTAACGAGGAGAATGCGGAGCAGTATTATTTTCCGGATTCACCCTTCTAGAGAACGGTTCGATATTGGTTGCAGAAAAACGAGTTAGATAAAGAGCTGGATAGAATGCTGGATAGAAAGACACATAAAAAGAAGAGAGTATGAAAACCATAAAAGGACCCGCAATTTTTCTGGCTCAGTTCGCCGACGATGAGTCACCATTCAATTCCCTGAACTCTCTCGCCGCCTGGGTGGCCGAGATGGGTTTCGAGGGCGTGCAGATTCCAAGCTGGGACGAGCGACTCTTCGATCTGAAAAAGGCGGCAGAAAGTAAAACCTATTGTGATGAAATCAAAGGCGGGCTAGCCGAGCACGGCATTGAGATTACCGAACTATCTTCCCATATCCAGGGGCAACTGGTAGCAGTCAATCCGGCCTACGATGAGATGTTCGATGGCTTTGCAGCTCGCGAGGTTAGGGGCAATCCGGCAAAACGGCAGCGATGGGCTGTCGATCAATTGATGTTGGCGGCAAAGGCGTCTGGCAATCTTGGCCTAACTGATCACGCCAGCTTCTCCGGAGCTCTGGCGTGGCCCTACTTCTATCCCTGGCCGCAACGTCCGGCAGGACTGGTGGAAACCGCTTTCGATGAACTGGCCAGACGCTGGCTACCTATTCTCGATGCCTTCGATGAGCAGGGAGTAAACATCGGTTTCGAGATTCATCCCGGTGAAGATCTGCACGATGGAATCACATTCGAGATGTTTCTGGATCGGGTACATAATCACCCCCGCGCCAATATTCTCTATGATCCCAGTCATTTGATTCTGCAACAATTGGACTATCTCGGCTTCATGGATGAGTACAAGGAAAGAATAAATCTGGTTCATATAAAAGATGCGGAGTTTAATCCCACAGCAAAACAAGGAGTCTATGGTGGTTATCAGCCATGGGTAGATCGTGCAGGTCGCTTTCGCTCGCTTGGCGATGGTCACGTTGACTTCGTTTCCATATTCTCAAAACTCGCCGCCAATGATTTTCCCGGCTGGGCTGTTCTCGAGTGGGAGTGCTGTCTGAAGCACCAGGAGGATGGCGCGAGAGAAGGCGCCGAGTTCATTCGCAATCACATCATTCGCGTTACCGACAAGGCCTTCGACGACTTTGCTGATTCCGGAGTTGATGATCAAGCCAATAAACGTATTCTCGGGATTGATCGATGAGCAGGATTCGTCTCGGCATGGTTGGCGGCGGACAGGGTTCCTTTATCGGCGATGTCCACCGAATAGCGTCGAGACTCGACGATCGTTATGAGCTGGTAGCAGGCGCATTGAGCAGTGATCCGCAGACTGCGGCCGACTCGGCTGCCGAACTCGGTATCGCCCATGATCGCGCCTATGCCGATTTTCACGAGATGGCCAAGGCAGAGGCAGCACGGGAAGATGGTATCGAGGTAGCTGTAATCGTCACCCCAAACTATCTGCACTTTGGGCCAGCCAGGGTGATGTTGCAGCATGGCATTCATGTGCTATGCGACAAGCCGCTTACGGCTCACCTTGAAGAGGCAGAAGAGTTAGAGAATCTGGCGAAGCGCAGTGGCCTGCTCTTTGCAGTGACCTATAACTATAGCGGATATCCTATGGTGCGGCAGGCCAGAGAGCTGGTTCGCAGCGGCGAGCTGGGAGAAATTCGGTTGATTCAGGTGGAGTATCCCCAGGATTGGCTGGCGACAAATATCGAAGGCAGCGGTCAGAAGCAGGCTGTGTGGCGAACCGATCCTTCACAGGCTGGCAAGGGTGGAAGCATCGGAGACATTGGTACCCATGCTTTTCATCTGGCCGAGTTTGTTAGCGGTCTTCAGGTCAATAGCCTTCTGGCAGATCTAACTTCCTTCGGCGAAGGGCGGGTTTTGGATGACAATGCCCAGATTCTGCTTCGTTATGGCAATGGCGCTCGCGGTTCTCTCTGGGCCAGTCAGGTTGCTATCGGTCATGAGAACGGGCTGCGCCTGCGGGTCTATGGAGACAAGGCCGCACTGGAATGGTTTCAGGAAGAGCCCAACAAATTAATCTTCAGCAGACTGGATGAGCCGAAGCAGATTCTTAGCAGAGGCGGTTCGGCAGTAGGCGAGCTTGCCAATAGTGCCAGCAGAATTCCGGCAGGGCATCCGGAAGGGTTTCTTGAGGGCTTTGCAAATCTCTATCGGGACTTTGCAGAACTGCTCATTGCTCGAAGGAATGGAAAGGAGAGTAGTATTGAGACTACCCTGCTGCCAACAGTCGCTGATGGCGTGAGGGGAGTACGTTTTATAGAAACAGCCGTTGCATCTTCGCAGGCTGGTGGAATCTGGCAGGATCTCAGATGAGTGTGCCTCGGGAGAAAACAGTGAAGAAAAATTTGATTACACGACGCGGATTTATCCAGTCGTCCATATTGATGATGGCGGGAACTATGACTCCCCTGAGCCTGACTCTCGCTCAGGGACGAAGAGTCGAGCGACCGGGTTTACAACTCTATACACTGCGGGCGGATATGGCCCGTGACTTCGAGGGTACGCTGGCCAGAGTTGCGGAAATGGGTTACAAGGAAATGGAATTCGCAGGCTATTTCAATAAGAGCGCCTCGCAGGTGCGAAGAATTCTTGATCAGAATGGACTGACGTCTCCGGCCAGTCATATTCAGCTGGCCGAAGTGCGTGGCAATCTCGAAGCAACTATAGAGACCGCAGCCACCATCGGTCAGAAATATATCGTCGTGCCCAGTCTGCCGGGGGACGAGCGCAGCCTCTCGCATTATCAACATCACGCAGAGACTCTTAACAGGGCTGGCGAAGCAAGTAAGCGAGCTGGCATCAAGATGGGCTATCACAATCACGACTTCGAATTTGAAGAAACATCGGGACGCATACCCTACGATGTGCTGCTTGAAGAAACAGATCCAGATCTGGTGGATTTCGAAATGGATCTGTACTGGATCAAGAACGCCGGAGTGGATTATTCGACTTACTTCGAGAGTCACCCGGGACGCTTCAGTATGCTGCACGTAAAGGACATGGATGAGTTCGGCAGGATGGTAGAAGTAGGTCGAGGCACTATCGACTTTGTTGAAATATTTTCTCATCAGGACAGCGCTGGAATAGAGCATTTTTTCGTTGAGCATGACCGGCCTGTGAATGGTCTTGCATCGGTGTCGGATAGCCTCTACACATTGCGCAATCTGACTTTCTAATATTTCTTCAGCACTGGTGAAGGCCAGGTGTAGTTATAAGAAAGAACAACGAGAGGGCAAGGGAAAAAACAAAGGAAAAGAAAATGGCAACAAGGCGAGAAGTATTACAAGGTCTAATAGTTTCGATGGGTGGCGCTGCAGCGCTCACTGCCTGCGGCGGCATTGCAAACGTAGTTGCAACGAGTCCGGGAGCGGCGGGTAGATTTTATACCGCTGCCGAGATGTCTTTTCTTTCATCAATCAGCGACATGATTATTCCGCGCACTGAGACTCCCGGCGCGGTGGATGTCAATGTGCCTGGCTATATGGATGCACTGATGACCGATTGGGCCAACGACGAAACCCGAAACTCCCATAGGCAGGCATTGAGTCGGATCGAGAATGAATTAGATCGTCTTGTCGGGGGTCGCTTCGTCGAGACCGAAGAGAGCAGAGCCACCTCTGTGTTGAGTGAGCTCGATGCTGCCGTGTTTGATGGCAGTAAGGACCTGGACGGTTACAGAAGTGTCAAAGGCTATATTAGTCGATCCTATTTCGCCACCGAGGGCGGCGCAGTAGAAGAATTGAAATGGGTGTCGGTCCCTGGAAGATGGGATCCCTCAGTGGATATTTCGGACACTCTTTAAGTTAGAGAGATAGGAAAAAATCCCGAAATAAAAAGAATTTCAGCAGGAGAGAAGGATAGTGGCAGACTTTGATGCAATAGTAGTGGGTTCCGGAATGAGTGGTGGTATGTCCGCTAAAGAACTCACGGAACGCGGTCTAAAGGTTTTGGTTCTGGAAAGAGGGCCGGAGATTATTCCTCAGAGAGACTATGTCGATCAGTTGGCTCCCTGGGAGACTCCAAACTTCGACAGTGTCCCGCAGGACGAGATCGAAAAACATTATCCGAAACAATACGGAGGTGTTGCCTATGCCATCAAGGAATCGAACAAGAATTTCTGGGTAAAGGATGACGAACATCCCTATGAAGAAGCGGAAGGAACCAGCTATGACTGGCTCAGGGGATACCATACAGCGGGTCGATCTATCATGTGGAGTCGACAGACCTATCGCCTGAGCGATCTAGACTTTGAAGCGAACAAGAAAGATGGCTATGGTGTCGACTGGCCGATTCGATATGCAGATCTGGTTCCCTGGTATGAGAAAGTGGAAACCTTTGCAGGAATTTCAGGGAGTGCGGAAGGACTTCCACAATTGCCCGACAGTGTTTTCCAGCCAGCCTTCGAGCTGACCGATGCCGAGAAGGAATTGAAGTCAAAAGTAGAAACTACGTTTCCGGAAAGAAACATCATTCCCGCTCGAGTAGCCCATATAACTCAAGTTACGGACGAGCAGCGTTCGCTGGGAAGAACAAATTGTCAGGCGAGGAATCGCTGCCACTTCGGCTGCACATTCAAGGCCTACTTTTCATCCCTCAATGCGACACTACCGGCTGCGGAACGAACCGGCAATCTCACTATGGTGCACAACGCCATCGTGCAATCTGTCGAATATGATGCCGAATCCAATAGAGTTACCGGTGTCAGAGTGGTTGATGCAGAGACTAACGAAAAGAAACTCTACACAGCCAGGATTATTTTCCTCAATGCTTCGGCAATCGCCTCCGCAATGATTCTCCTGCAATCGAAATCCCAGGCCTATCCAACGGGGCTGGCTAATCGATCAGATCAGGTAGGCCGCAATTTACTTGACCATGTGAGTGGAGCGGGTGCCGCAGGCTTGATGAGCGGATTCGACAATATGAAGGTGTTCGGCAGGCGGCCCAGTGGAGGAATCTACATTCCCCGTTATGCCAATCTCAACGGACAGGACAAACCCTATCTGCGAGGCTTCGGTTTTCAGGGTGGCTCGACTCCCATTGGCGATTCCGGTGGACAGATCGCCGGAATAGGACGCGAGTATAAAGAGGCGCACAAGAAGCCGGGTCCTTGGCGTATATCCATAGGGGCATTTGGAGAGCAGTTACCCAATCCTGATAACCGCGTAACCCTGCACGCCTCTAAGCGGGATAGATGGGGCAATCCTCTTGCTCTGTTTAATGTGCGCTATAGCGACAACGAACACACCATGCTGCAGGAAGCCAGCAAGGATGCGGTTGCCATGCTCGAAGCCGCTGGCTGCACCAATATTACTGCATCGCCAGTTAGTCTGACCAAGCCGGGGAATAGAATTCACGAGATGGGTAGTGCTCGAATGGGGCGTGATCCGGCGACCTCGGTTCTGAATGGATGGTGTCAGGCCCATGAAATCCCCAATCTGTTTATAACCGATGGTTCCTTCATGACTTCTTCGGCCTGCCAGAATCCTTCGCTGACCTATCTGGCATTTAGTGCGCGTGCAGCACACTATGCCGCCGACCTGTTGGCCGATGGCGTCATCTGATCGAAGGGCTAGCTTGTTGGAATAGTCAGATCAGGGAGTAAGAGGGAGCAATTCGATCTTGCGGAACTGTGTTGGATGGCTTTCGGCCTGTAGTGAAATATAGCCACCTTCCACTTTAAGCGGAGAGCCATTGGCTAGTAGTCTCTGGGCATCTGGATCTCGTTCGTCCAGTTGAGTCTCGGTATATTCGAAAACAACATCACCATTGACCGTGTGCCTGATCAATTCGTCTCCGCGCACTTCAACTTCAACAGTCACCCATTGATCGCCATGATAGGTGGCTGAGATGGAATTCACGCAGTGCTGGGTTATGAGTTCGCCGTTGTGGACGTAGTTTGTACCGGGTGTGCAAACATTGGCAGTTGCCCTCGGCTCGCTTCCATTGCCACCTAACAGCTGTACTTCGACCGAAGCCGGAAACTCCTGATCCAGTGTCATGGAGCGCGGGTCCTGACCGTGGATCATGATTCCATTATTGCGATAGGCCCAGCCTGGTCCGTTAGTTACCTGATCTCCCGCGAAACGATATTCTACTCGTAGCAGGTAGTGTGAAAAAAACTGGTCATAGGATATGTGCCCAAACTCACCGTTGAAATCATTCCACTTATCATATGAAACAGTGAATAAGCCATCTTCTACTCTAAAAGTATCCAGATGATTTACGCCTAATTGGTAGCCGGTAAATTTGGGAATCCAGTTGGACAGGTCTTCGCCGTTGAACAATTGAATCCATGATTCATCGGAGTCCTGTGCAAAGGATTGACTAGCGGCAAACAGGATTAAAAATGGAAGTGATAGAAGACCAGAGTGAGTTGTGTTCATCAGCGCTGGCCATTAACGGTGCGGTTGAAATCTATTTTCTTGTCCCAGAGATCGGAACAGCCGTGGGCGCTGAAGCATTCGATATCTACCACGATGTTAGAGCCGGTTGAGGATTCTTCTCTGTACACAATGACACCGAGCCCGCTCTGGGTAGTTAAGGTGCTAGAAGCGAAGATGCGGGTGTCACTCTCGCCCTGAATGATGAAAGAAGAATTTTGTTCTGTCCAAGCCCGCGCAATATCCCACTTGCTTTGGCATTCGCTGGCGCTGTTGCAACTTGGAATAGTGCGTTCAAATTCATCCATCTTCGCCTGAGTCTGCTCAGAAACGGCACAGGAGGAAAGAGCAACGGCCGCTGCCAACAGGGCGGGAACAGTATGTGATAGTTTCATCTTCAAGCCTCTCTCTAAAGTAAAGAAATAACAGCGAAGCCAAATACCCTATTGAGGAATATTCAGCTTCTTGGTCCAGAATATATCGATATTTCCAAGATTATTATCGGTTCGTGTTGAGAACCAGGAGAAGCTGTCTTCGCCCGGTGGTAGAGCAGGGCACATGTCCGCCGCCGCAGTATTTACCTGTGGCCCAAGATTAAATGCTTCTCCCCAACTATTGGCTCCCTGAGATTGTGCACCCCACAGGTCCATGCCTCCATAGCCGCCCGGACGGGCAGAGGTGAAATACACCGTGCCGTTCTTGTCCTGGGTGAAGTGGAACTCCTCGGCGGCTGTGTTGATATTAGGCCCCTGATTTACCGGTTCCTGCCAGCCACCATTTCCATCGGGCGAGGAACAGTAAATATCCGAGCCGCCATAGCCGCCGGCTCTACGGGAAGCGAAGCAGAGAGTCTCTCCGTCCTGAAGAATGGCAGGGCAGTGTTCGTTACCCTCGTTGGTGCTTACCGGAAAGCCGATTAGTTCGGGAGTTGTCCATTGGCCATTTACCTTGCGCGTTACAAAAAGGTCGGTCGCATTATTCGGGTTGCTGGTGGCCAGTCGATCTGACTTGAAATAGATGGTATTTCCGTCGGCTGTAATCCACGGCTCGCGATCATCGCCGAGGCGAAGAGGGTCGACATCAGTGGCGGGGGCAGCGTTTATGGGAATGCCCATGTTCACCGGCGTATTCCAGCCTCCAGTCTGTTCATTAAAGGTCGCGATGTAGAGGTCTTTGGGGTCTCCCGGTGCAACTGCCATGTCTTCCCGTGCGCTGCAAAATACCATGGTGCCGTCGGCGGCGAAGCTGAGTTCGCCCTCGGCCCACATAGTGTTTATGGGCTCTCCGATATTGTGAACCGCCAAGTCTACCCAACTGTCCTGAGCCAGCGTATGGCTGCTGATCAGCAAGCCGGCAATAAGCAGCAGTATCTTTTGAAATCCGGTTTGAACAGTGTGATGCGAGTCCTTCATCTCTATCGCTCCAGTCTTGGGTTGGTGTGCATTTGCCAATTTCTCTAGAGAATATCACAGATTTTGCGCCCGTATTTAGCTTCAAATACTAAATCATTCCGTTCAGCCTTTTTTGACTTAGGGCCGATTGAATAGCTTGGCATTACGGGCATAATCATCAGGTACTTTAGGCCTATCAGCTCATTCGTGTTCTGGATTTATATGCTTTCCAGAAAGGAGAGTGAGCGCCAGCCCTGGGTATTTATCGGGCTCAGCTGTGTATTGGATTGTCCTGTGCGCTACCTGCGTATCTTTGGGCGGCCAGCAAAGAGGGCTGGCGGGAAGTTGGCAGGCTAAGCCGAAGGGGAATTAGTCTGGAATCTCGCCCGCCTTTCGCAGAGTGACGCGGGTGGAGAGAGGACCCGCTATCTCGAAAAAGATACAGGTACCAACTATGGTAGAGAGTATTTGAACACCTAATTCCGGAAAGCGATCCGCCGCCAGCAGGGCAAGACCGAGGGCAACCCCGGCCTGAGGCAACATGCACCAACCGATATGATTCCTTACTCTAGAGCTCGCTCCAGCGAGATAGGCGCCGGTGAAGGTGGCTGAGATCACCCCCAATGTTCTAGCCACTATATAGACAATACTTAGTAAACCCAGAGTGAGCATACTGCCAATGTCCGCGTGAAAGCCCGCCAGAAGGAAAAATATAATCAGAAATGGTTGCTGCACATTCTCAATTTCGTGAAAGGGGCGATCGTGGTGCTTTGCAAGGTTTGATACCACGCAACCCATGCTCATGCAGGCGAGAATATAGGAGAGATCCATGGCTGCGGCCAGGCCGCCACACAGGAATACGAATCCCAGCGCCTCGATCAATGTTAGCTGACCTTCGCTAACTCGCCCGGTCACCCAAGCCATGGGAAGACCGATGATTGCGCCGAGAACGACTGCGCCGAATATTTCCCGGGCACCATCGAAGAGCAGGCCGTTAGAGTTATGATCCCCGCTCACGATAGCGGCGGCGGCTAACATAATACTAAACAGAATGACTCCCCAGGCATCATCTATGGCTACCAGTCTTAACGAAGTTTCAGCCAGCTCTCCTTTGGCTTTAACCTCGTTAATGACGTCGGCTGTTGTGGCTGGTGCGGTCGCGGGGGCTATGCCGGCCATAATCAGTGCAACTTCTATAGGGAACTGGAATAGGAGAAGCACCAGAAAAACAATCGCCGCAGTTCCTATTACCTTTGTTATGGAAATAATAAACAGAGACTTTCCCACCTGTCTTATTGTAGCGCCGAGAAATTTCTCCCCAAGTTCAAAACCCACTACGCTGAGAGCGGCCTGGGTGGCAATTGGAAACCAGGCCTGAACATATTCGGGTACCAGATCAAGACCATAAGGACCTATAGCGATTCCCAACAGTAGAAGCAGTATTACTCGGGGAACATGAGTGAAATGACCAATGGCATGGGCTGCATAGCCGACCAGCAAGAAGCAGCCAAGGAGAAGTAAGAGCGAAGAGTCAGTGGTTTCCATTAAGTCAGTATGTCACGGATTGATAGGCAAGAGGACGCTGCTGCCTACTAACTAAATCAGCGCCAATTCCGTTAGAAAACGATTGGATTCGGAAATCGAATTTTCCATATCAACTATCAGAGCAGATATGTCCCCTTCGATAGTGGCTAACTCCGAACGCAGGGAAGCTATCGCTCGGCTATTCAAATTGTGTTTAAGAAAAAGTACCTGATCGCGAAACGCATTTACGACAGGAGCCATCTTTGATTCGGCAGCATGCATGGAGGCAAGCAATTGTTCATAACGCACTCGCGTTTGTCTAAGAGTGGCAGCGCTTGAGTTACGCAGGGATTGGTTTGTATAAAGCTCGAGCTCGTCTTCCCATTCGTTAAACAAATCGGCAGATACATTCTCGACTGCGCGAATTCGATCGCTTACCACTTCGGCTCTCGACTCGCTCTCTTCAAACTCACCATTTAACGAGTTGTAGGCAGCTTGCAGGTCGCCTCCGTCGAAATTCAGAAGAGTAGTAAATTGTTCCAGAGCGGAGCTGAATTGTTGCTTGGCCGCTTCCTGTGAATCCCGCGCTTCTTCGACTCGGTCGACCAATATGTCTCTCTTATGGACACCAAACTGTTCCATGGTCTCGTAATAAACCGTGCTGCATCCTGCGAGAGCCAAAAGAGAAAGGATAAGGGAAATTTTTTTTACAATAGTCATAGATAGTTTCACCAGTGATATAGCCAGTTGCTGTTAGGCCTTGTGGGATTCTTTAATTGCCTTCACCAGCTGCTGGTTACGCTTGTCCGCCAAATGAGTGTGCACAACGAAGAGGGCATGAATAACTCCTGGTACCCAGAAGGCAATACACAGGAAAATATTGAGGATAGCCTGAAACGGCTTTGCACACAGAAATACTGCCAGCGGCGGAAGCAGTATGGCGAGAAGGTAACGCATGATAAGACTCCAACATGTTTTTAGTACTGATCAGGGTCAGCCGAGGACGATATCATAGCTCAAATAGCTCATCTATCCACGGGAAAGCCGGGCTGAAAAGGGGTAAAAGCTGAGACTTCCCCGGAGACCTCATGCCGGCTCCCCTGTTTTAGTAGCCCTGCATCGATCTGGGAGAGAAACAGCAGTAGAGACTCTCTCTCGCGGTGATTGGGCTGGCAGGCCTGATGCGGTACTATTGATGACATGAAACTACTGCTTACATTATTTTTCGCTATCGCTCTATGGGGCTGTCAGTCATCATCTCTCCAGCATGTTCTTATCGAGACCGATGTGGGGAATATTGTGCTCGAAATAGACAGCGAAGCGGCCCCGATAACGGCGAGCAATTTTCTGCGTTATGTCGATGGCGATTTTTATCGGGGAGGAAGTTTCTATCGGACCGTGCGCATGGACAATCAGCCCGATAATGATATTCGTATCGAAGTCATTCAGGGTGGCGCCAATGCCAATCGTGAGGAAGACTCCTTTGAGCCCATCGTCCTGGAAAGGACAAACATTACCGGCATTAGTCACCGTGATGGAGTAATTTCTATGGCCAGAGGCGGTGCGGACACAGCCACTCATTCCTTCTTTATCTGTATAGGCGATCAGCTCTCGCTCGATTATGGAGGGATGCGCAATCCTGACGGCCAGGGCTTTGCCGCATTTGGTCGAGTGATAGAAGGTATGGAAATTGTTCGAGAGATACAATCTGCAGAGGACAGGAGTCAGACCCTTGTTATTCCGGTATTGATTAGAAAAATCACTCGCATATAGGCGGCCGGCGCAAATTGTCGCTTGAACAAACTACTAGTAGATAGCAGGGCATAGGAAATTCAAAAATGTTGGACGTGTTAATTGTCGGAGCAGGTATCTCGGGTATAAGCGCGGCCTGCCATTTGCGTCAAAAATGCCCGGACAAGACATTCGCAATTCTCGAAGGACGCAAGGCCTTGGGTGGAACCTGGGATCTATTTCGTTATCCGGGAATACGTTCCGACAGTGATATGCACACATTTGGTTTTAATTTTAAACCATGGACAAAGCCCAAGACCCTGGCAGATGGTCCATCGATTCTCGAGTATTTAGATGAAGCGGTGAAAGAGTATCAACTCGAAGATCATATTCGCTATTCCCATCAGGTTAAAAAGGCGAGTTGGAGTGAAGACGACTCCTGTTGGACAGTAACTGCAGAGAATGAAACAAGGCAGCAGAGCATCAGTGCCCGTGTCCTGTTTATGTGCAGCGGCTATTACAACTACGACCATGGATATCTTCCAGACTTTGCGGGCCTGAATGACTTTGAGGGCATAAGCATTCATCCCCAGCACTGGCCAGAGGATCTGGATTACTCGAACAAGAAGGTCGTCGTTATTGGCAGCGGTGCCACCGCCATGACCCTGGTGCCAGCCATGGCTGGCAAAGCTGAGAAGGTAACGATGATCCAGCGTTCCCCGACCTATGTTGCATCGGCGCCGGGGAACGATCGAATTGCCAGTTTCCTTGGAAAAATATTACCCGACGCCTGGGCCTATGCAATTATCCGCTGGCGCAATATCCGTTTTCAAAACTATGTTTACAGGCAGTCGCGCAAGAAACCCGAGAAGTTAAAAAGAATGCTTCTGAAGAGAGTCCGTAAGCAGCTAAACCCGGACTATGATGTCGATCGCCATTTCACCCCCAACTACAACCCCTGGGATGAGAGACTGTGTCTGGTTCCCGATGCCGATCTGTTTAAGGCCATCAATCGTGGAGACGCCGAGGTGCTTACGGCCGACATCGATTGCATCACCGCAGAAGGAGTAAAACTTAGCTCCGGTGAATTGGTCGAGGCGGATATTCTGGTCACCGCAACAGGCTTGAATCTACAGATGATGGGAGGCGTTGCATTCGAGATGGATGGAGAGCCGATAGATTTCTCAGAGCACTTCTATTATCAGGGAATGATGTTCTCCGCTGTGCCCAACCTCTTGCAGACCTTTGGATATATAAATGCTTCCTGGACCCTGCGAGCCGATTTGAATTCAGAATTTCTTTGTCGGGTATTGCAGCTTATGGATGAGAAGGGAGCCGCTCGATTTGTTCCTGTTCTGGAAGAGAAAGACAAGAACATGGAAACAAGGGACTGGGTTAGTGATTTTCAGCCAGGTTATATGAAGAGGGGCATGCATCTGTTTCCGAAGCAGGGTGCGGCAGCTCCGTGGCACAATACCCAGAATTACTTGCTGGACAAGAAACTACTTGGGTCCGGGAACCTGGAAGACGGCGTTCTTCAGTTTCACTAGGTGGTATAAGCAAATCTCGGAGCAAGAATGCCTAAGCGGTAATCTTGTCTATATAGTCCAGCCAATCGCAAGATATATAAGCACACTGATCATGCCCACTAGAAAAGCGTAAGGCATTTGCGTCGTTACGTGGTCAATATGATCTGATGCTGCGCCCGTTGACGCGAGGATGGAAGTATCTGAAAGCGGTGAGCAGTGATCACCGAATACGCCTCCGCCGGATACCGCCGCGATAGTGGCGTAGACCACGGTGTCTAGCTCATTGCCGGAAAATGCGAAGGCCAGAGGTACGGCTATGGGAATCATGATGGCGTAGGTGCCCCACGATGTACCGGTTGAGAAGGCTATGATACCGGTAATGAGGAAGGCCAGCATGGGTAGTACTCGTGGAGTTAGCCAGGATTCTGTTATGGAAATTATGTACTGCGCGGTATTTAGCGAAGCTGAACGATCGTTCAGCGCATAGGCAAACGAAAGAATTATCACCGCCGGCATAATACCCTTGATGCCGGACATCGCGGTATTGGTGATTTCATTCAGAGGGATTCCCTGTACGCGCATCACTACTCCGGCCATCACCGCAGAAAGCAGAAACGCCTCCATCGGCTTTGCGCTGGAAGTCAGGATAACCGAGCCAATTGCAAATCCGATTACCAGGACTACAGGGAATATAAAATTCCAAAGCAGGCTGGTTTGTATTCCTTCATAGGGTTCGATATTGGTGAGCTCTTGGCCCATTAGCGGCTCGGCTCCGTCGCGAAGAACCTTGCCTTCGTTCTGTGCTCTGTCTTCGGCGGTTTTCATCGGGCCAAAATCCGGAATAATTTTTCCTGCAATCAGGCCGACCATGACCACTGCCAGAATCGAATAAATATTGTAAGGAATGGAGCCGATGAAGACCCGCATGGCGACAATCGGATCATCGATAGGACCCATGCCGATGGTTAGTCCTGCTACAAGAACTGCCCAGCCTGTAATCGGCACGAGAATGCTCACCGGCGCTGAGGTTGAGTCACAAATATAGGCGAGCTTCTCTCTGGAGATATTGAAGCGGTCAGACAATGCTCTCATTGTTGAGCCAACGAAGAGAGGACTGAAGTAATCGCTGAAGTAAACGAACATCCCCATAAACCAGGCGATCAGTTGTACCCGAACCCGGGTCATCTTGCGTCGTTCAATAAACTGGGCGAAGTTTAGAATGGCTCCGGTTCGCTGGAAGAAAGCAATGGAGATGCCGATGAAGAATTCCAGTAGAAGAATCCATGAGAAATCTTCGGTGCCCAGAGCCCTGACCAGCAAGGCTGGAAAGCCTAACAAGCCTTCTCCGGCAACCAGAACTCCGGCAAGACATGCAACCGCAAGAGAGATGACAGTGTTTCGTGTTGTAAACGCCAATACGATAGCAACAGTGGCAGGCACCAGAGACAGAGGTCCTATATATTCGACAGCTTCCATGGTGCTCCCTTGAGGTTTGTACTCTTATTGTGTTTCTAAAGTTCGGCTTTACCGCGATAACGTTCCCATGAAGAAACCAGTTTGAAACCTATACCACGAAAAGGTTCCGGGGGCATCCAGCTCGCCTTGCCAAACAGGGTGTCTATGTCAGGAATTTCAATTCCATTTGCCTTGTCTGCTAGTAGCTTGCCGAACAGGGTGCCTTTGACTATACCACCTCCGTTGCAGCCCGCGGAAACAAATAGCCCGGGTTTCACTTCACCCCAGAGACTACCCCCATTGAGGGTGAAGCCAACGGCGCCTCCCCAGACAGATTCGAATTCGGCGGTATCAAGCTGGGGAAAGCGATTGAGTAGCTTGTGTCTTAGCTCCTCTTCGATCACAGAATAATCACTCTCCTTCTCGTATCCATAGAAAGAACGTACCAGAAGCCTGCCGTCGACGGTCTTTCTCAATGTGCTGCCAAGCCGATGGCTGGGCAGTATTCCCCAGCTGGCATCCGACCCCAGCGTCTCCAGTGTGTCGCTGCCTAGAACAGGAGTAATACCTGCGTAGGTATACATTGCTACCAGCCTCGACTTGCCGACACCCAGACCCTTGGCGAAGGCATTGTTGGCAATTATCAGCTTCTTGCTCCTGATGAGCCCGTTCCTGGTCTCCACTATCCAGCCATCTGCGTCTGGTCTGAAATTAAGAGCGGGGGTGTTCTCAAATAATTGAACTGCCTGTGGGAGCTGGCTGGCCAGTGCGTTTATCAGGGCAGCTGGCTGGGCTAGATAGCAGTGGGGTGAGTACAAGCCTTGCTGGTAGAAACCGCTGCCTATTCTACCGACGAGTTTGTCTCTATCGAGATCTTCGAAGGGTAGTCCGGCAGCTTTAAGAAAAGTCCTGTATTGCATCAGGGACTTTACACCTACATTGCCAGCGGCGGCACGATAGGTGCCGGTTCTGTCCAGCTGACAATCGATACCCGAAAGCTCCACGTCACGTGCGATCTCTTGCATCGCCCCGGCTATTAATTGATTGCAGGCATCCATGCGTTTCATTTGGGCTGGATTGGCATCATTGGCCAGAGCAATTTCCAAAACAAAACCGGAGTTTCTGCCCGGATTGCCTTCGCCTATCTCGCTTGAGTCGATAATGACAATCTCGTCGTCTGCCGCCAGCTGCTGCCAACGTTTGGCGGCGGCAATGCCGGTATATCCTGCTCCAATAATGGTGAGATCACAGCTGCAATCCTTTTCCAGAGAGGGGTTTGAAATTCTCGCTGGCAGCAGCTTGTTCCAGCCGGAGGGCTGTTTGTACTGAGGGAAACTATTCTTAGTCAAAACGATTGAAGGACTTGTTGTAGGTGCATGGGCAATCTTCGCCTTGAGAGAGCTTAGAAGTATTCAGATTAAGTGAAAGGGCAGTGATTATCGTCTGCACTCGTGCATCGATAGGATGCTGCCTAGTTTTCGTAGTCTTTCCAGAATTGGATTCGATACTTTAGAGGATCAGCCAAGACATTTTTACGCGCCTCGGCGACCTCGCTCAAGCTGAATTTTCTGAAGTTATCCGGTAGAGTGTCTTTGTTCATTTCTTCCAGTACCCAGTTAATAACGTCAGTCAGTTCCGCGTCTTCGATAGGGGCCTGAGAGGCGCCCGGGATGCGAACAAGATAGCCACGCATTTCCGGAACAGTCATCATTCTGCCGAGCTCATCTACCAGAGTAGGAACGTTTGGCGGGCTGCCTACGCCAGTGGTGCCATGACAACCCGAACAGTAGAGCAGGTAGTTTGTGCGAGGACTTGCGGCAAACACAGAACTACTTGCAAGAAAAAGAAAGAGAGCAATGGAAAACGGCTTTAACATTACAGGCCTTACTCGTCCACTGCGCCCAAAACCAGAGAAACAGTACAGTGATAACTTGTGTTCTCGGTACCGAAACACCAGAGAACAGTATTGCTATTACTGTTGAAGTACACGGGCTTGTCGCCTTCGGTGTTGTGGCATCCGCAGCGAGAACATACCGCCTTTCCGCAGCAGTCGTTATAGGACATCAAATAATCACGCCCATCTACCGGATTTCGGCAGGTGCCTACCCAGGTTATGGGGGATGGTTCAGCGCCTGGAGAGCAAGAAGTATAGGAGCCCCCACAACAGGAACACAAGGTGCCGCTCATTGCGCAGTATCGCCAGTACTCACAACTCTGAGGGTCGCCTACTTCAGTTATTGAGTTCTGGGCAAATGAACGGGCTACCGGCAAGAGAGGAAATGCAGCGGCGCCGGCCATCATCATTCCGAGGCGTGACAGAAAGTTTCGTCTCGATAATTTTCGAGCCAGAGAGAGGCTGCCCGCTCGGGCTTTTTCGTCTACCCAATAATAGGTTCTATCTACTATCTGTTCGATATTCATGAGTTCTGTTCCATGGCATTGGATGTTTGATTTTTATCTTCTTCCAAATCTTGCTGCTTCATTTCCTCTTGAATCTTCCCTACATATTCCTGAACGGTAGCAATTCCACTATCCATCGATTCGATCAGGCTTTCCATGTGTTCTCTGGTATTAACCAGCCCTTTACTCTTGAGAGTGCCGTCTGCGGCTATTAGTACCGCAAAGGGCAATTTACTGACCTGAAAATTCATACCCAATTGCTCGGATAATACGTAGGGATAGTCTCCGAGTCGAAGATCCTCGGCATAGCTCCTGTGCTGATCCAGTTCTCCGCCATCGCTGGCGAATATTAACTGCATACGATGTTTCTCTGAATGCACCAGCGACTTCGCAGTAGGCACCAGTGACTTACATACCGGGCAGGTAGGAGAAATGAAAAGGATAAAGCTAGCCAAATGCTTATCGTTGGGGCCGCCTATTACCAGGGAATTTTCGTCCAGGGTCTTAACAGATAGTTCGCTGGTAAGTTCTCCTACCTTGGGTCCGGTGGTTGGCTGCAGCGCCCCGGCCGGAGCGACGCGCTCATGAAGAATTCCAACCTGTCTGCTGAGAGCCAAGACCAGCAAGGCCAGTACGATAACCAGTATCCACAGAACTATATTGGAAATTAGCAGCGCCTCAAGCATGAGAGCCCTCCGCCGATTTCTCGGGAATAATTCGCCAAGTGTTTATTGCGCTGTTATTACTCAGCAACTGATTATAGCCTCCGTATAGCAAAACCAAGATGCCAGTAGCCATTAACCAGGCAAAGTGATCGACGGATCCAAGCTCTCGTGCGGAAATTGAAAAAGCGGTAAGCAGAGAGGCGAGGATCAGCATTGAGTTTCTAACTAGCAAGCCGGAAGAAAGTTGTTGAATGTCGTTGCCGGAATTTTTCGCGAAACCGCAGCCGCAATCGATGTAGTTTCTACCGCGAATCAAATTTATGGTGATGGCAGATGTATAAGCTGCCAGAAGCATCGCGCTCATCAGAGCAAGCAGATAAACCTGTATTAGCAGCACAGAGCTTGCCAGCCAAGCGAGGCCGAGGCCTAACTCAACAACCGGGATCAGCAGCGAGGCTGTTCTTAACATTCCGGCAGAAAGAATTTTATAGGCGAGCAGTATGGCCCTGAAATTATCTCTGTTTCCCAGTTTGTGCAGTGCAGCAAAAAGAAAAAGCAGAGAGAAGCTCAGAGAAATAATTCGAAATATTAACGGGTCTATCATTTATTTATTCTTTGTTTTGTGATTTTAGAAGTCTTCAAAAAAGGCAGCACCCGGAGTCTCTATGCTGCGTTCATGTTTGAAGCTCAGCGCATCATAAATTTCGGTGCCACCTTCTTCGGTAGCAACAATTAATTTGGGGCTATCTTCCTGGGTTACCAATAAACTGTTCGCCGGACTTTCCAGTTCGATTCGCTGCAATCGACGGCCTGTATTTGAGTTGAGTACCCAGATCTCGCTGCCTGATTCATGATGGGTGTCAACATCACCCTCGTGCATTGCAACGTAAATTAATCCTGATTCCCTGTGTGCGCTTATGAACTCACCGCCACCTGGTCTCCAACCTTCATCTTCTTCCGAGACTATGTTCCAGGCATCGGATATATTAATTTCATCGTCATCTGATGAAACCTCATAGATTGTTCCGCCGTGAGTGATCAGAAACCAGCCGTTGGCTGATCTGGCGGTACGGTCGAAGATCGCATCCTCGATAACATCAAAAAACTGAGGGCTTCGAACACGATTAACTTCGAAGCCGCTGATATCCAGTTGAATCAACTGCAGGGTACCGTCTCCGCAGACCTGCATAAAATCATTATCCGAAGTTGGCATAATGACGGCGCAGCCAGGTGTGGAAATTTCATATACAAAAACACGATCAGCGACATCGACGATAGAAACCGAATGTCCGGGGTTCATATTGAGAATTGCGAGATGACGTCCATTACCGGTCAGGCCAAGATGGTTTCGAACGGACAATCTTGCCATGTGATTGGGAATTTCAATTTCGGCCACAGGGCTCAGGTTTTCGAAATCGTAAACGGCTACGATATCCGTTCGCTCGCCATACGATCCTCGCGAGAGATAGGACTCCGTCGCGTAGAACTCCTCTCGGGGAGCCCAGCTGGTAACAGCGGGAGTATAGCGAGAAAGAGACAATAATCCCT
>ERZ890510.300-NODE-300-length-41421-cov-8.248175_pt1 | contig 41421 bp, 33 predicted proteins | sample MGYA00521265_ERZ890510 | MGnify/ENA primary metagenome ERZ890510 (study PRJEB32303, sample SAMEA104408624) | aquatic metagenome | biome: Brackish water; feature: Chemocline; material: water | place: Baltic Sea | collected 2014-10-26T21:54:00 | depth 110 m ... | reverse complement strand
TCCACTTCGCAAGCCACATCGCGCGGCAAGTAGGTCAGGTTATACTTTCCAAACTTTTTACTGTGCGGAAACAGTGACGATAAACCGATCATTCGGTAAAAGGCGATTTGTGGAGTCGGGAAAGATCGTCTGCTTTCTGGGGCGAAAGAACCATCAGGGTTTAAAATTTGGCAACCTAAAGCGCCACAATCTGGATGCTCCGTCATAAAATCCAGCATAGCTCGAAGGGAGTCCTCCTGAATAATGGTATCCGGATTTAAAATGAGGATATGTCGGCCATTGGCAGCGCGAATAGCTTGGTTGTTAGCCGCTCCAAAACCGGCGTTTTCGGAATTCGACGTTAAAAGAACGTCGGGGTATTCGCGTTTAACCATTTCGACCGAATCATCGATCGAATTGTTATCGACCACAAATACTTCAATGGTTAGTCCTTCAGCAGCTCGATATACGGAGCGCAGGGCTTGAGATAGGAAGTCCTTTACGTTGTAATTGACGATCACAACGCTCACATCCACCGGTGGCGCATGAGGGCGGGCCTGGGTCGTGGACACTGGTGAAACAGTTTCGGATATAGCCTCGGAAGAAGGCACAGCTGAAATGTGATCTGATGAGATGGAATCGGACATTCGTGGGAATTGCGTGATCAAAAAGCTATCGTGGATTCCGCTGAGCCCCCAAGATACGGCGTAGAACTACCGATGGTCCCCTTTTGTTGGCCGCGAGGGAACGAAGTTTTCTAAATGGGTTTCAGGGACAACCTAAAAAATTCTGGCGAAGTTATTCATTCTTGGTCCGCATATCGAATAGAAGGTAGAGAAACCTTAATCCTAGCTTTGCCCATTGTGGTCACGCAGCTGGCTCATATATCATTGAGTTTTGTGGATACGGTTATGGTGGGCCGGCTCGGCCCTTCGGCCCTCGCCGGCGTCTCGTTGGGCAGCACCGTATTCTTCAGCACGATGATTTTTTGCATGGGCATCTTGCTCGCCGTTGGCCCAATGGTATCTCAGGCATACGGGGCAAAGAACAACGACGCTATTGGCCGAAGTGTCAGGCAGGGACTCTGGATGGCGTTGGCCCTGTCTTTGGCCGCCTTTGTAGTTGCAAACAACGGGGAGTTTTTCCTTCTTCTACTCGGTCAATCTGAAACAAATGCCGCCGCCGCAGGCTCCTATTTGTTTGCCATTTCCTGGGGGATACCCTCTTTTTTGGGGTTTATTGCCCTAAGAGCGTTTGTGGAGGCAGTTTCTAGGCCTAAAGTCGTGACGGTCATCGCGTTGATCGGTGTAGGTTTGAATGTTTTGCTCAATTACCTACTCATGTTTGGGAAATGGGGCTTCCCAGAACTTGGATTGGTAGGTACGGGCTGGGCCTCGTCTGGCGTTTTCACCTTCAATTTTGTCATTCTCTTGATTTACATCGCAAAGCAGAAGGCCTTTTTGAAGTATCGCATTTTTTCACGGTTGGGGAGACCCGATCCGCAATATTTCAAGGACCTGTTTCGAATTGGGTGGCCAATTGGCTCCTCAATGGGAGTTGAAATGGGCTTATTTATGCTCACGGTATTTATGATGGGCTGGATAGGGACGACTCAACTGGCAGCCCACCAAGTGGCCATCCAATGTGCATCATTCACTTTTATGGTCCCTGTGGGAATTGGTATGGCGACTTCGATTCGTGTTGGTCAAGCAATTGGGCAGCAAGATCACAATAGAGCGGCTATAGCTGGATTTACGGGCATTGGGTTTTCAACAATATTCATGTTTTCGGCTGCCCTCCTCTTTTGGTTAGTTCCTCGGGCTATCGTGTCGCTCTACTTAGATTTAGACTCACCCGGAAATGCTGAAGTCATCGAAATGGCAGTGGGGTTGCTTTCTATAGCCGCGGTTTTTCAAGTTTTTGATGGAGTGCAAGCTTCCGTCATGGGCGCGCTTAGGGGAATGAAAGACACCAGAGCTCCAATGGTGATCAGTGTTTTTTCGTATTGGGGAGTTGGTCTCGTTTCGGGTTACCTCTTGGCTTTTCGATTTGACTATGGTGAAAAGGGGTTGTGGTGGGGACTGGTTGTTGGACTAGCTGCGGCTTCGATTTTGTTGACTAGGCGGTTTTACCATCTGAGTCATCCGAAATAAAATTGCCTGTTGAACGTGCTTTACAAAGTGTTCATCGAGCGGAAATAGTTATAAATTGTTATAAATAAACAAGTTAAGTCTCGAAAATTTTTTCGGTTTTAGTCTGAAATTCAAGGGTTCCCTTCTATCATTGCGTTTGCGAAATGGTTAATTTTTCGGCTGTTCCGTTCCGTTCGGTGATTTCACGAATCGTCTCAACTCCACGTACTGGATGCCGCAAATTTTTTCAAGGAAGATTAACTCTCTTCCCACCCTATCTCTTTTGCTTACCCTTGGCGGTGGCGTTTTCGCAATCTTGTTTGTTTGGTACTTCTTTTCCCCAGAGTACACGGACGTTGGATACGCTCCAGTTCAGCCAGTAGAGTATAGTCATCGTCTCCACGTTGGCCAGCTTGGCTTGGATTGTCAGTATTGTCATACCAATGTCAAGAACGCGAGTCACTCGAACGTTCCGGCCACGCAAACCTGTATGAATTGTCATAGTCAGATCAGAACGGAGTCATTAAAATTGCTTCCGGTTCGGGAAAGCTGGGCCATGGACGAATCCATTGAGTGGATTAAGGTCCACAAACTTCCAGATTATGCCAATTTCAGCCATGAAATTCATACCAACAACGGTGTAGGTTGTGAATCCTGTCATGGTAGAATTGATAAAATGGAAGTGGTTTCGCAGGTAGAGCCCTTGGCTATGGGTTGGTGCCTGCAATGTCATCGCAATCCGGAACAGTATTTACGACCTAACAGTGAGGTAACAACGATGGGATATGCCTATCCCGAGGACTTCCTCACAACTAATTTGGCTCGCATTATTTCAGAAGATATTCAGCCACCCACTAACTGTTCAGCTTGCCACTACTAGTCGATCGTTAAGAACACCAGTTAAGGTTTAACACGTTTCGATACCAAATAGATTATGATCGAGCTTCCAGTCATTGATTCTTTTGCTGCCAACGAGGAAACTCCTCGCTCACGCTACTGGCGCAGTGTAAGCCAATTTGAGAATTCGGCGGAATTCCAACGGGTTTCAGGTGAGGAGTTTATTCCGGGCGCCTCGAACGCGCCTGAAGGGGCAACTCGCCGTCAATTTATTCAATTGATGGGCGCCTCTATGGCAATGGCAGGTTTAACAGCTTGTCGCAAGCCTATTGAAACGATCGTTCCGTTTTCCCACATGCCGGAAGACCGGGTGGAAGGTGTTCCCGTTTATTACGCGACATCAATGCCATTCAGGGGAGCGCTTCGGCCAGTTGTTGTTGAAAGTTTTGATGGTCGCCCTCGTAAAATTGAGGGAAATGCTGAACACCCAGAAAGCTCAGGTGCATGTTCATTTTTCGAACAGGCCTCTATCCTGAGTATGTACGACCCAGACCGCAAGGTCAAGATCTCGCACTCAACTGTAGACTCAGATTGGGGATCATTTAAGTCTTTTGTATCTCAGTTGTCTGCTAGTTCAAAAATTGTTGTCTTGGCTGAAGCTTCGTCTTCATTGACATTTGCTGCTGCTCGTCGTCGTTTTGAAGAGCGATTCTCCTCCGTTCGATGGGTTACCTATGAAGGGGCAGCAGGAAACGCGGCAACGCGTGGAATCAACGCTGCTTTTGGTACGTCCGCAAGGGCCTCTCATTCTTTTTCCGATGCGAAAGTTATTGTTAGCCTCGATTCGGATTTTTTGGGATCTGTAGACACAGACAGCGTTTCCAATGCCACTGGGTTTTCCGCTAGCCGGAATGTCGAAGGGAGCCAGGAAGTCAGTCGTTTGTATGTGATAGAAAGCGGTTATTCGATTACTGGTGGGATGGCGGACAATCGCCTTCGCTTAAAATCGTCAGAAATTGCTTCGTTTGCCGCTGCTCTTGCTAAGGCGGTGAAAGCGTATGAAGGAGACGCTGGGGTTCATGCAAACCACTCTTGGATTGGCGAAATAGCTTCGGACCTGACCCGCGCTGGGTCGACCGGTTTAGTAGTAGTAGGCGACAATCAACCTGCTGGAGTCCATGCACTTGCAGCTTCAATTAATTCCGCAATTGGCGCCGTCGGAACCACTGTTCACTATTTGGACGCTGGGGACAATGCAGTTGATTTTGATGCCGAAATGGCCGCCGTCAATGCTGATATCGCATCAGGAAATGTTGACTTGATTCTCACTTTGGGTGTAAATCCGGTTTACGACTTTCCTGGATTTGCAGATTTATACTCAAAGGTTGCAGAACGTATTCATCTAAGCCTACACCAAGATGAAACGGCGCAATTGGCCACTTGGAGCCTTCCTCAAACACATTTCTTGGAGGAGTGGGGAGATGGGCGTAGTCGTGGCGGTGTGCACGCAATAGTGCAGCCATTAATTGCTCCTTTGTACGATTTTGCTCATTCAAACCTAGAAATTGTCGCACTTTTGGGATCGGGAGCAGAGCAGTTTGGATACGATTTGGTTCGCGATACGTGGCGGAATCAGTTATCTGGCGACTTTGAAAAAGCGTGGCGGAAAGTGGTTCATGACGGATTTAATGCCGGACCAGGGTTTTCTGCCGTTTCCGTGTCTGTTTCTAAGGCTGGCGTTCAGAGTGCCATGGCCGACGTTTCCGTTTCAGCCCATAGCGGCATCGAAGTGGTTACCCGTTTGGATACCAAAGTTTTCGATGGCCGTTTTGCCAATATTGTTTGGCTTCAAGAATTACCCGATCCGACAACAAAGGTTGTATGGGACAACATTGCCCAAATGAGCCCTAAAACGGCCGATAATTTGGGCGTGCAGTATAAGTTGGAAGGGGGGAAGTACATTACGGACAGGGTGAAAATCGAAGTTGGAGGAGGAAGTGTAGACCTTCCTGTCTTGATTCAACCTGGTTTGGCTGAAGATTCAATTCAGGTTACCGCTGGTTATGGCCGAAATATCCTGAGTGATCGAGCTATTCGCTCCACTAACTTTTTTGACCGTGACGAACATACGGATGTCTATGGAAATGGCGCTGTTTCAACAGGCGTTGGAAGCAATGTCAGATCGATTGCAGGTCCTATTGCGACAGCCGCTGTAACCAAGTCTGGTGCAGGGTACATGGTTGCTTCGACGCAGGACCACGGCGCAATAGAAGAAGAAGGAAAAATCGTCCAAAAACGTGGCCTTTTTCGTCAGGCAACGGTAGCGGAATACCGTGCAAACCCCAATTTTGTGAAGGGTGGCGAACCAAAACCTATTCGCGAGGACTGGTCGGACTACCCAACTCTTTGGCAAGAAAGCCATCCTACCAAAACAGCTGAGATCACCAATTCGAATTACCATGATTACCAGTGGGGAATGGTTATAGATTTGAATACGTGTACTGGTTGTAGTGCTTGTGTTGTGGCTTGCCAATCAGAAAACAATATTCAAGTAGTTGGGAAAGATGAAGTCAGTCGCGGGCGTGAATTGCACTGGATTCGTACAGACCGCTACTTTGTGAGCGGCGATGGAGCTTCATTTGACAGTCCGCAGATGGTGATGCAGCCGCTGCCTTGTCAACACTGTGAAAACGCTCCTTGTGAGCAGGTTTGCCCGGTTGCTGCAACGGTTCATTCTCCGGACGGAACCAATCAAATGATTTACAATCGATGCATTGGAACGAGGTATTGTGCAAATAACTGCCCTTACAAAGTTCGTCGATTTAACTTTTACAACTGGACAAGGACTCTTCCAGAAACGGTGCAAATGGCCCACAATCCAAATGTGACCGTTCGCTCTCGTGGAGTCATGGAAAAATGTTCTTTCTGTATTCAGAGAGTTCGCCAGGTGAATAAAACGGCCAATCTTGAAAGCCGGCCGATCGAAGATGGAGAAGTAGTGACGGCCTGTCAGCAGGTTTGTCCTTCTCATGCCATCACATTCGGAAACGTCGCAGATCCTAACAGTGCCGTTTCTCAAAAACGTACTTCTGATAGGAGATACGAGTTGTTGGCTGAACTTAACGTAAAACCTAGGGTCAGTTATTTGGGAAGAATTAGGAATCCAAACCCTAATCTCGCCTAATCGATCATTATCAATCACTTTACGACACATCGGCTCCCGTGAGTTCGGCTAGCATGGATAAGACTCTCGCACATTTAGCAGACTTCCACGACGAAGCACCGCTTGTAAAAGGGAATCTCACGTTTCACGACATAACTGAGATTGTTTCTTCTCACACCGAGAAGAAAACCCCTTTAGCGTGGTACGGCGCATTTGGATTGGCCCTTTCTGGGCTGATGCTGATGATCGTCATGATCGCCTACCTGTTCTGGAACGGGACGGGTGTTTGGGGGCTGAATAACCCAGTTGGATGGGGTTTTGCAATCGTTAACTTCGTGTTTTGGGTTGGTATTGGCCATGCTGGGACGCTTATTTCGGCGATTTTATTCCTCTTTAGGCAACAATGGAGAACGGCCATTAACCGATCTGCCGAAGCCATGACACTTTTTGCGGTCATTTGTGCTTTGGTTTTTCCGGGAATCCACGTTGGACGTGTTTGGGCCGCTTATTGGATGCTTCCCATTCCAAACCAGATGGGAATGTGGCCTCAGTTTAAGAGTCCACTTTTGTGGGACGTCTTTGCTGTTTCGACTTATTTCACTGTTTCCGCGGCATTCTGGTATGTTGGATTGGTACCTGATCTCGCGACCCTTCGTGACCGCGCGACCGGCTTTAGGCGCAAAATATTTGGCGTATTGGCAATGGGATGGACGGGTGCAAATCGTCACTGGCGCAATTACGAAAAAGCTTATTTGTTGCTAGCTGCCCTCTGTACGCCCCTAGTTCTTTCTGTTCACTCGGTCGTGTCTTTTGATTTTGCCGTGTCAGTGGTACCGGGTTGGCACACTACGATTTTCCCTCCATACTTCGTCGCTGGAGCAATTTTCTCTGGTTTTGCGATGGTAGTGACGCTGATGGTTGTGGCCCGCAAGGTCTACAAGGTTGAAAATATCATCACGCTCGATCACTTGGAAAAGATGAACATCGTGATTTTGTTGACCGGATCCATGGTGGGCTTTGCGTATATCATCGAATTTTTTATTGCTTGGTACTCAGGCGTCCAGTACGAACAATATGCGTTTATCAACCGCATGTTTGGGCCGTATGCATGGGCTTATTGGACCATGATGACTTGCAACCTGTTCTTCCCGCAGTTCTTTTGGTTTAAAAAATTGCGGCGAAGTATCCCATTCATGTTTACGATTTCCATTTTTGTAAACGTTGGGATGTGGTTTGAGCGCTTTGTCATCACAGTGATTTCGCTTCACCGTGATTACCTACCCAGTGCTTGGGATTATTACACCCCCACTTTTGTGGACGTTTTGACTTTTGTCGGTACGTTCGGACTATTCTTCACATTATTCCTTCTGTTCTTGCGGTTTTTACCAATGGTAGCCGTTTCAGAAGTAAAAGGCGTTTTGCCGCAGGCCGATCCACACTTCTACGATCACGAAGGAGATGGGCATGGCGCGGACCATACGCTAGATGTGGCAACATCAGAGAAAAAAACAGCTCACTAATCGTTAATTGCCTGAAATCAGGCGTTGTATGCAAGCGCAATTATGCTGAATCAAATTGCAAGCGAAGTAAAAGCTACCATGGGCATCTACGAAGCCCAGGAAGACGCCGTGTACGGTGTTATGGCTGAGTTTGCCCATCCGGGTGAATTACTTCATGCGGCACAGTCTGTTCGAGAAGCTGGATATCGGCACTTCGATACACACAGTCCGTTTCCAATTCATGGGATGGATAAAGCCATGGGTCTCGGAAACTCCATCGTTGGATGGATTACACTTGGAGGCGGGATAGTCGGTCTTACCCTTGCAACATGGATGCAGTGGTGGATGGGTGAAGTCAGTTACCCTATTAATATTAGCGGCAAGCCATTTTTTGCTATTGAGCCTTCCATACCGGTCATGTTTGAGTTGACTGTATTGATTGCGTCGTTGGCTACAGTTGCAGGTATGTTTGCGATGAACGGGCTGCCTCGGCCATACAACCCATTGTTTTATTCGTCCAACTTTTTGCGAGTTACAGACGACGCATTCTTTTTGCATGTGGCCGCCAGTGACAAGCAGTTCAATCTTGAAACGACCGGGAAGCTGTTGAAAGACTTAGGCGGAAAGAACATTGAAACCATTCGTGATACCGGAGAGGAGGACTAATAATTTATATGGAACCCTCTACTTCCGATGAGCCATCAACACCGATGAATCGAATTATTCAGCATATTGGATTTTTGACGTTGCTTGTAGTAACCGTTGTTTTTGCGGGCTGCCAAGGTACGATATCCGAAAAAACGCCGATCCATATCAATCCAAATATGGACCAACAAGAGCGCTTCGAGGCGCAGGAAGCGAATCCATTTTTTGCGGACGGTCGAGCTATGCGGAGGCCTGTTAATGGCACCGTTGCAAGAGGCTTTCTAAAAGATGACGTAGCTCTGTGGACGGGTAAAACCGAATCTGGAGCTTGGTCAAGCATTCCGGTTCCTGTTACCTTGGACCTATTGGAACGAGGACGTGATCGCTACAAGATTTATTGCAGTGTTTGTCACGGACTTGCTGGAGATGGTAAAGGAATCATAATGACGGGTGGTTATGGCTTCGTACCAGCCCCCACGTATCATTCCGATATGTTGAGATCTCAACCAGACGGCTATTTATACGACGCTTTAACTAACGGCGTAAGAACTATGTATGGGTATGGATCTCAGGTTCCAGTTCACGATCGCTGGGCGATCGTGGCTTATGTGCGAGCACTTCAGAGAAGTCAGTTTGCTGACGTCAATGACGTGCCGGAAAATGAACGATAAAAATTGATTCGACATCCGTCTTTTGAAGGCGGGAAAAAAAGCGACGCTGTATGTCTGAGACAGTTAAAAGAAATAATCCATTATTCTGGCTAATAGATCCGATGAGATCCACGGCTAGCCAGGCGGATCCGGCCTATCGGTATTCCTGGTCTCAAATGGCTTGGATGTTACCGTTAGCTATCGGGATTGCCGGTCTCGTAGTGAGCGCCGTCGGTTGGGCTACAAATCCGGCTCAATTCTATTTCTCTTACTTAATTGGGTGGGCGTTTTGCCTTTCTCTGACCGTTGGAGCATATTTCTTTGTCATAATTCAACATCTGACAAAGGCTCGTTGGAGCGTTGTTGTCCGTCGCATTCCTGAAACGTTGACTTGGTCGTTTCCTTTACTGGCAGTTTTAGGGATTCCCATTCTTTTGGGAATGCACGATTTGTATCACTGGACGCATCACGATCTATTTGATCCTACGAGTGAACATTACGATCCCATATTAGCCGACAAAGAAGGCTATTTGAACACGCCGTTCTTCCTTGCTCGAGTAGCCTTTTATTTTATTTTTTGGACCTTTATTTCCTTCAAGCTCTACACTTTGAGCGTGCGCCAGGACAACGACCCTGATCCATCGATTCCAAAGCTGCAGCGCAAGTATTCGGCTATTGGACTGGGTATTGGAGCCGTTGTGACATCTTTTGCAGCCTTTGACATACTGATGTCGCTTGATCCACATTGGTTTTCGACCATTTTTGGTGTCTACTTCTTTGGTGGGGCGTTTATGTCCATCATGGCAGTTATGATTTTGGTGTCGTTGGTTTTACGAAACAACGGGATGTTAAAGAAAGAGATCAAAGTGGATCACTTTCAGGACTTGGGTAAGTTTTTGTTCGCTTTTACGGTGTTTTGGGCATATATCGCTTTCAGCCAGTACATGCTTATTTGGTACGGTAACCTTCCAGAAGAGACCATTTTCTTTCGTCATAGACTGGAGCACGGTTGGGGAACGTATTCAGCCATCCTACTCCTGGGCCATTTCGTGTTTCCATTTATCATGCTGATTGGTAGATGGGGTAAGCGCTGGCTACCGTTTTTGGGCTTTATGGCCATCTGGATGCTCGGAATGCAGTGGTTTGACATGTTTTGGCTCATTAAACCAGTGATGGAAGCAGATCATGCCGCTTTGAGTCTGTATGACATTTCGGCTTGGTTTGGATTATTTGGGGTCTTCTCTGCGGCATTTATGTATCGCTTGAGTCGACATGCTCTGGTTCCGCAGCGAGATCCTCGTTTGCACAAGTCATTGTCTTTTACCAATTCGTAGACCTAATCAACCAATTTTGGTTTTGCGTTTCGACGCGATGCTTCAATAATTAGAAACTACTTTATTATGTCATCACACGATTCAAATTCGATGGGAGTAGAACCTGAAGGACTCAGCATCCCAACTATTTTTGGGAGTATGGCTGTCTCAGCTGCTGTTGTTGTGATTTTGGTACTTATTGGAATGGTCTATGCGGGTCACAAATTTCAAGTAGCGAAGGTAGAATCTACCCAGACCACTGGTTATCCGACAATGCATGAAACGGCTATCATGGGGGCGGCAAAGCTGACCAGATATGGAAAGGCGGATGCCGGCCGTTATACGATTCCCATTGAGCGCGCCATGGAATTAGAAGCCCTAGATGCTTCAAAGTAAAATTGGCGACACCACTATTTCTATTTGTTCTTTCTCAACATATTGTAAGCTCGTAATTGTTTTGGTTTTAGCTTCGGCGAGCCAAGCGAATGCACAAACAGGGTCTTTGCCAACTTCCTTAGGGGGGGTCGGTCTTGAAGAGATGCTCGGTAAATCGATCCCTTTAGAGACTATTTTTTTAGACGAAAGTGGTCAAAGTGTGCATTTGGCGGAGTTTTTTGACGGGAAAACGCCTGTAATCATCAATTTTGTGTACCACAACTGTCCTATGTTGTGCAGTGTGGTGCTAGAATCGATTACAGAGACCCTCAAACTCATTCCATGGGTGCCGGGACAAGAATTTAGGGTGTTGACGATTAGCTTTTCGGCTATCGAAACGCCTGAAATGGCGGCCCAAACGAAGGAGAGAATTCTCCTGAAGCTTGGCAAACCAGAAGCGCGAAGTGGCTGGCATTTCCTCACTGGAACCGAGGAAAACATACTGGCTCTAACCGAGTCGGTAGGATTCAAGTTTAAATGGGTTGAATCCACTCAGGAGTTCGCTCACCCTTCGGCGTTGGTTTTTGTTAGCGGGGACGGGCTTATAACACGATATTTAAATGGAATTAATTACCCTAGTGCGGATGTGCGACGGGCAATTATGGAAGCATCGGAAGGAAAAGTAGGATCGCCATTAGATCAGGTTCTACTTTATTGCTATCGATACGACCCGAATTCTAATTCATATGTACTGCATGCCACCAATTTGATGAAAATCGGCGGTCTGTTTACTCTATTAATGATTGGATTTGGACTGTTTATCTTCTGGAGACGGGAACGTCAAAAGTTGGATAAATCGATTTTAAATTCTTAATCAACAGTTCTGAACTCAAGACTAATACACATAATCTAACATGGGCGATAAAGGAGTTTTCTGGTTACCAGATGCCATGTCGACGTTCGCCGGCGAAGTCGATGCCCTGTTCTGGTTCGTTTTTTGGACTAGTACGGTTTTATTTGTTGCTGTAGTAGCAGCAAAGTTGTACTTCATGTTCCGTTACAAACGAAGGGACGAAACAAGTGTACCCGATCCGGTTCACGAGAGCAAGCTATTGGAATCTGCTTGGATCGTTGTGCCGACGTTGCTGGTTTTGTTTGTTTTCATTTGGGGATTTGATGTATATCTCAGAATGAATACGGCACCTCCAGATGCGTACGAAATTACCGTTCGCGGTAAGCAGTGGGCTTGGGAATTCGAATATGCTGAAGGGGTGACTACCTTTACGGAGATGTATGTCCCCGTTGGTCGGCCGGTGAAGCTTGTAATGAGTAGTTCAGATGTGCTGCATAGTTTCTTTGTTCCCGCTTTTCGGGTCAAGCAAGATCTAGTGCCAAACAGGTATTCTTCGGTGTGGTTTGAGGCTACTCAAACGGGGGAATTTCAGATTTACTGCACAGAATATTGTGGTACGGCTCATTCTGCTATGTTGGCCAAAGTGGTTGTGGTTTCTGAGGAAGAATTTGCTTCATGGATTACCGAACAAAGCCAAGACCTTCCACCTGTTGAGCTAGGTGCTCAATTGTTTGCGCAGTGCGCGCTCTGTCATGCGGTAGACGGCACCACCAAAATTGGCCCGGCTCTAAATGGCATATTTGGGACCCAGCAAAAATTGACAGACGGGACGTCAGTTCTGGTGGACGAAGATTTTATTCTGGAGTCCATCCTGAATCCAGCGATTAAAGTCGCGGAAGGATTTCAGCCTATCATGCCGGCAGGGTATTCCGGCATGACACCTAAACAACTTGACGGACTTGTGGCCTACATCAAGTCCCTTAAATAGTCTATAACAGATATCGAGTTAACCCTCAATCGAAATGAGTGAATCTGCTTCCGGAACGATCAACTATCTAAACCACGACAAGTCTATCAAGTCTTGGTTACTGACGCTTGATCATAAGCGAATCGGCATCATGTATTTGATAGCCGTCTCCTTGGCATTCCTTGCGGGTGGCATCTTAGCGATACTTGTCCGTATCGAATTGATGGCTCCCGGCGAGACTATCATGAGCGCTGATGCCTACAATCAGTCTTTTACGCTTCATGCCGTGCTGATGATCTTTACGTTCATCATCCCCGCTGTACCTGCTGTAATGGGTAATTTTGTACTTCCCCTACAAATTGGGGCGAAGGACGTAGCGTTCCCAAGACTGAATTTGGCGAGCTTCTATATTTATGTACTGGGTGCGGTTATCGCGATGGCTGCTTTATTGGTTGGTCGTATAGATGGTGGATGGACATTTTACACTCCGTATTCAACGAGTGTTGGGGATGGAATTTTGTTTGTCACAACCGGTGTCTTTGTGATGGGATTCTCATCCATCTTAACCGGTTTGAACTTCATTGTGACCGTCCACAAAATGCGCGCTCCGGGGCTCACTTGGAATAGATTGCCTCTCTTTATCTGGTCCATTTATGCTACTGCAATTGTGCAGGTGCTGGCCACGCCGGTAATCGGAATTACCATGCTCCTACTCTTCCTCGAGAAGTTTATGCACATTGGTATATTTGATCCAGCTCTGGGCGGTGACCCTGTCTTGTTTCAACACTTTTTCTGGTTTTATTCCCATCCGGCTGTTTATATCATGATTTTGCCAGCGTTTGGCATAATCTCAGACCTCATGGGGACGTTTTCTCGGCACCAGGTCTCTGGATATAAATTTGTTGCGTTGTCGTCTGTTGCCATCGCCTTCTTGGGATTCCTGGTTTGGGGACATCATATGTTCGTGTCTGGGCAATCTGCGACGTCTTCAGTGGTGTTCTCCTTAATCACTTATCTGATTGGAATCCCAACTGGTGTGAAAGTGATTAACTGGGTGTCCACGATGTACAGGGGTAGCGTCCAACTCAAGACGCCAATGTTGTACGCCATCGCCTTCCTCTTTACGTTCTCGATTGGAGGATTTACGGGAATTATGCTCGGTGTACTCGCCATCGACATTCACTTGCATGACACGTATTTCGTCGTTGCTCACTTCCATTATGTGATGATGGGAGGTAATGTGATAGCCGCTCTTGGTGGGCTCCATTATTGGTGGCCGAAAATTACGGGTAAAATGTTCAATGAAAAGCTCGGCAAGATCGCAGCTGGTTTGGTGTTCTTTGGGTTTAACCTGACGTTTTTCCCGCAGTTCATCATGGGCGCTCAGGGTATGCCACGGCGCTACTACGACTACCTACCTGAATTTCAGGGTTATCATTTGCTCTCTACGTATGGATCATGGGTCTTGGCTGCTGGTTTGTTTTTGATTTTGGGGTATTTACTTGCTTCGCTAATCAACGGCAAAAAAGCAGGTCTCAATCCTTGGGGAGCGCTTACGCTTGAATGGACGCACACTACCACGCCTCCGCATCCACATAACTTCCTTGAAACTCCGATCGTGACGAGAGGAGCGTACGACTTCCATTTGGCGAAGGAATTGTTTGCGACAGGAGAGGAAGTATCTGAAGTTGTTACTTCAACCCATTAATTTAGAAATTAGGGCCTTTTAGGGCCTGAATACACCATTTGACTATGGCAAACGCGCACTCGGATCACCCTGCACACTTGCAGCATCATTTTGTGTCATCGGAACAGCAGTTCGATGCCGCAAAAATGGGTATGTGGCTGTTCTTGGTTACGGAGATCTTGCTTTTTAGCGGGATGTTCGTCGCTTATATCGTTTACAGAACGTGGCATCCAGAAGTGTTTGCCCATTCGGCCGAGCTTCTAGATCCATTCATGGGGGGATTAAATACTATTGTGTTGCTGGCATCGTCGTTTACCGTGGCCTTGGGTATCCACTACGCTCAGAAAGACAATAAGAAGGGATTGGTCATCAATCTGATTCTAACATTTCTGTTTGCCCTGACCTTTCTAGTAGTTAAATATTTCGAGTACACCGCCAAATTTGAACACGGTGTTTTTCCGGGTGCCGCTTTTGATCCTCATGGGGTTTCTCACGGGGTAGATTATGCACTTTACAATATTCCTTACGCACGCCAGTTTTTCTCTATTTATTTCGTGATGACTGGTATCCACGGTTTTCACGTTCTTGTCGGGATGGGATTATTTACCTGGATAACCATCCGAGCTCTCAAAGGAGAATTTTCTAGTGCGTATTACACCCCGGTCGAAAATTGCGGGTTGTATTGGCACTTGGTGGATATCATTTGGATTTTCCTGTTTCCGCTTTTGTATTTGATTTAGTCTAAGACTCGATCACTAATATGACTCGACCACTAGTTTGACTTGATAACTAGGAAGCCGAACCTGAATTTTATTCAAAACGGCTTACTGTAACAGACTTTTACTGACTCACGCGATTAAAACTGATATAAAGATGTCACACGCTGAACATCATATTTCCTCGATTAAAATGCTCTCCATTGTATTTGGAGGGTTGGTTTTTTTGACCGTTGCCACCGTGCTAACGGCCCAATTGGACCTTGGAGGATTGAACGTTCCCCTCGCAATGGCAATTGCTGTTACGAAGGCCTCGCTTGTTGTCGTGATATTTATGGCTCTCAAGTGGGATAACAAGGTTAATGCCGTAATTTTTGGAATTGGCCTATTGTTCGTAGCTGTATTTATTTCATTTACGCTTCTGGATACGTTGTTCCGAGGGGATCTATCTAATACGACTGAGGGGACCATTCAAGATCAGACCTTGGAAGAGGAAGCTCTTAAGAGTCGTGAACCAGATGCCGCTGCTCTTGAGTTTAACCAAATACCCCAATAATGGACCTTTCTCGTGCTTGAGTTACGTCGCGAATGGTAGGGTGTGTTCGATTACGTTTTGTTTGAGGAAGGAGGGGCCGGCTTTGCCGGCCCCTCCTTCCTCTTTATGGTCCTTTGTCTAACATTTGGGGCTTACTGCGGCGGGCGAGAAATAAACGAAAGAACGCGCATAGGTAGCCGATGCGAGGACAAGCTGGCCCAGGCTAAACTGTTTGTGATAATAAATCTAATAAGGGGGGCGTTTTCAGTAACCCTTTTGCCCTACAAAGCGTCTACATTTCATAACCTTACGCCACTGCTCAGGAAAGCGGATATGCTTCAGATGTTTTTTATTGTTGTTGGAGCATCCATAGGAGGCTTCGTTCTCATTTGGGCACTCGTTTATGCTTTGCAATTTATTCGTCCAGACAGTTCTCTGGCTGCGTATAAGGACGCAAACCTAGTGAGAAGGGTACAAATGAAGGCTGGAAAACGCACAGTTGTCCAATTTCGGGACATTCGAAATCTAGAAAGAGACCGTGTGTTGGTTGGCGATCAAGAATACGACTATGTATACCACGAGGGCAATTCCACAGGAATGCCCGAAGTATGGCTTGACGATCTATTAAAAAGGCACAACTAAGAAAAACGTTAAGCAAGCGGCGCTAGTTGGCAACCCGTCGTTGCGTGTCATCTTCTACTTACGGCAGGGGTTATGCTGGTTGAAGAGCATCCAGATTAGCGTACAGAAAATCTGCAAGTTTCTGATGAGATGCTGAAAGCGTCTTTCTGAAATTCGGATCGTCAATTCCCATGTGACCCGATACCACTTTTAAAATCTGGCATCCGACTCCGTGAGTAGCCGAGACATAGGCCGCTGCATAACCGGTCATATCGCTTACATCAGCAATGCGCTGCCAATAGGACAGCTCTGTGGCCCCGTGGACGGTATGGTCCTGAGTAACTAGGGCAACCTGCTCCAGCTTGCCGAACGTGACAGACAGAGGCATGCGAGGATACGTGGGAGCAGATAATTCAATCCGATCGCCCTCAAAGACTTGAGCCACCGAAACGACCGATCCTATACTAAGTTTATCGTTTAAAGCCGTACACGTTCCAACGTGAATGAGCGTCGAAACTTTATGAGATCGTAAAAGACGCTCCGTTCTCAGCGTTCCTTTAATCTTCCCAACACCCAAAATGGAGACTAATATCTTGTCATCGTGAAAACTTTCACTTTCACCGAGGCCGTCAAAACGCCCACGTTCGTATTTAGCCAGGAACGGTTGAGCCTCCTCTTCAGTTGAAAAAACGATACCAATCATAAAACAGGTACTCCCGGAAAAATTTAATAGCTGTCTAAAACAAAATGAGCAAGGAAAGTGGGTCTCAAAAACATGATCGCCGTACCTTGTCTTTGCGCAAAAACATTATTGTGCGAAGAAAGCCTAAGAAACGAATAAGCCAGTCGGAATGAAAGTTGTCGAATTATTAAGAAACGACGGTACTCCCAATGTATCGTACGAAATCGTTCCTCCTAAACGAGGCGGTTCCGTTTCTGAAATATTAGAGATCATTGAGCATCTCATGGAATTTGAGCCACCATTTATCGATGTGACGTCTCATTCCGCTCAAATCTACTACGAAGAACAACAAGATGGAAGTTGGCGGCGGCACATCAAAAGAAAACGTCCGGGGACACTTGGTTTGTGTGCAGCTATAAAAGGCCGGTTTGGGATTGAAACGGTTCCTCATCTTTTATGCAAAGGATTCACGAGAGAAGAAAGTGAAGATGCACTAATCGAATTGAATTATCTCGGTATCCAAAATGTAATGGCGCTCCGTGGGGACGACAGTGGCTTCCAAAAGCCGGTTCACGGAGATCGTACACGAAATGAATATGCGATTGACTTGGTTCGCCAAATTAGTGCGATGAATTCTGGACATTTCTTAGAAGAGTTAATCGATGCAGCTCCTACCAACTTTTGTGTAGGCGTTGCAGGGTATCCAGAAAAACACTTTGAAGCTCCCAATATTAAGTGGGATGTCATGAACCTGAAGAATAAAATTGAAGCAGGGGCGGAATACGTAACGAGCCAGATGTTCTTTGACAACACATCCTTTTTCGAATTTGAAGCCGCCTGCCGAAAGGCGGGAATCACAGCTCCCATCATTCCGGGCCTCAAAGTACTTACCAGCAAAAAACAACTGCAGTCCCTTCCCGCTCGATTCCATATTCAGATTCCAGAGGACTTGGCCTCTGAAGTCGCTGAAGCAAAAGATCATGAAGTGCCGGAGATCGGAGTAAAATGGGCCATTCGCCAATGTGATGAACTGCTCAGTCGTGGATTCTCTAACCTTCATTTTTATATTATTCAGACCCCACATCACGCTTCAGCGGTTGTTAAATCACTTCGAAAACTGGCGTGATCGGCGTTCTTAAAAAGAATGCCTTAGTTCAGAGACGTCTTTTGTGCGCCCTAACGTTGAAGGTATTGATTTTCCAAAACACGCATGACGTCGCGCTCTTCGTCCGTGGAGTCATCATAGCCGGCTAAATGAAGTAAGCCATGAACGATGTAACGTTCTATTTCTAATGCTGGCGAGGTGGAAAATTCAACGTGGCGCTCTCGCGCAGTTTCGATGTCGACATATACCTCGCCTTCGAGCGCCTTGGGGTTGTCTTCCAAAAGAAAGGACAACACATCCGTGATATAGTCGTGTTGCAGCCAAGATTTATTGAGCTCTAAAACCGTTTGGTGATCTGTTAGCACGACGCCAATTGAAGACCATGTAATTCCAACGTCATCAAACACGGCGTTCGTAAGGGCACGCACACGCTCCTTTGAGGGGCAATCGGAGGTGTCTTCAATAGAGATTGAAAGTGAAAACTCTGCCACGGCTAGCCTAAATCGCCAAATAAATCTTCCGCCACAGAAAGCGCTAAGCTGCTCATTATCAGTTCAGGAGCCAATTGTGTAAAGTCGGTCGATAAAAGTTTGGTATCTACATTTGCGTAAATAGAACAACCAGCTTCGCGTTCTACAACCAATCCGTTTGCGGTTTCACCACTGCGAGCAACAAAAATAACTTCTCCTAATTCTTTACTTCCCCAAAAACCAGTACATCCTTGAAGTTGGAGGAAAGAGCTGGTCGCATACACCGAGACCAAGGTCGTCGACTCGCTACTAGCTAATCCCGCAGTTTGGACAATTCTGTGTATTTCTAAGGTGATACGACGTCCGCTTTTTTTGTCGGACAATTCGAATCGGGCAAGGGTTTGATCCTTCTTGGCCTTAACTCCGAGAACGTCTTCGATGCGTTCGATGTCTGCGTCGCTGAATAAAAATGACATACTTTAATTGGGTCGACAGATTAAGTAAAACCAGCCAGTGGGCATCAAGATAGAGGCTTTATCGGCCAAATCCAACGAATTATACTGGAGGTTGATAAGCGAAAAAACAATGCAAAAACACAACAAGCCACTCGGACGGCCCCCACAACTTGAAATGTGGTGTATGTTACGTGTTGGATTCAGCTTGTTACATATACCTGTGTGAACTAGATGTTAACTGGAAAAAAGATTGCCGTAATTGGTGCACTTTTAAGTGGTCTTGCCATCGCTTTGGGGGCTTTTGGTGCGCATGCACTCAAAGGTCTGTTAAGTCCAGAGCGTCTAGAAACGTACCACACCGCCGTCTCGTATTTCCAGTGGCACTCTTTGGTTTTAATGATTGTTGGATTGCTGTTTTTGAAAACCAAGCAGCCATCTTTCCGACTTGCTTCCATAACACTCGTTCTGGGAATGGTGTTTTTTAGTGGAAGCCTATTTGCGCTGATTGCCACCGACATATCTCTTTTTGGAGCAATTACTCCGGTTGGTGGGGCGCTGTTTATTGGCTCTTGGTTGTTAATCGCACGCGGTTTGCATGTTGGACTAATCGAATCGTAATGTCACGATGCGCAAAGTGTGGCCTATAAAAAGTGTGGCGTAACTAGAGCCTGGCACCTACTAAGGTCAATAGGACAGGGTCCCAGTTGGAGAGGGGAGTTGTTACGCCTCCTCTTCCTCGAATAAGAGGGTGATACTTGGGGCCAAGTTATGAGCTCTTGCCAGTGCTAAGAGTTCGGCGGCAACACCTTCAGCTGACTCAAAAGTGCCAACTTCTCGGCTATCAACGGCCAGAGCATAACCGATATCATCGGCTTCCCCGGGTTCATATTCTTCCCATTCTGTCGCTTCTTCCAACACGAACAGACCATCTTCTGGTGCAAAGGAAGCTACAAAACGCTCGCACTTTTCCTCTAGATCGATCAAGCTTAGATTACCTAGTGCTTCGTACTCTTCATCATAAAAGAGCGTCTCGGCGATAAGGCGAATAGTGAATTGGTCGGAGTTGAATGCTGGCATAAACTCGGCCTCTAATGACTCTTTTCGGGTTGATCGGGCAACGGCGCCTCTGAATTAAGATACGCTTGCAAAAACCTGCGTGCATCATCCTCAACTAGCATTTTAATCTCAACCTGGAATACTTCTGAAAAGTTCTTTGCAATTTCAGATTCCACTTTAGCCCGATCTAGTTTTGTTACCGTTTCCATTTCCATAGAAGTGACGCCATGATCCCGAATGCCACACGGTACGATCATTGAAAAGTGCTCAATTTCTGTGGCTACATTCAATGCGAAGCCGTGCATTGTTACCCAACGGCTGCAACGGATACCCATTGCACATATTTTCCGTTCAGAACCGACGGGATTCGTCACCCAAACTCCGGTTTTGCCTTCAAACCGGTCTGTTTTAATGCCAAAAGTTAGGCAAGTCCGAATAATTACTTCTTCCAGATCGCGAAGGTATCTGTGTATGTCGGTATAAAAATGGCCCAAGTCTAAAATGGGATATCCAACAATTTGACCTGGTCCGTGATAGGTGATATCTCCGCCGCGGTCTATGCGCACAAAACTTGCTCCAGCAGCTTCCAATTCTTCTGGTGAAGCTATCAAATTGGCTTCGCTTCCGCTTTTGCCCAGCGTGAAGACGGGCGGATGCTCGACTAAAAGACAGACATGCGGAATAATTTCAGGATTATCCGAACGTTTGTTGGAAATTAAGCGTTGCTGAATTTTCTGTTGAAGCGCCCATCCTTCCAGATAGTCGAGTCTACCCATTCTGCAAAAAATAACGGTTTGGGGTGCATCCATTCTTTAATTCGCGATGCTTACTCGGATGTTAAACGTCCCATTAATATTCACAGCGGAAGGTTGTCGTGAGTCCTCAGAGTCAAATTTTTCGTATTTCAGCGTAAAGTTGGCTTGAACTCGATTACTGAATTGATACGCGATTTGTGGGGAGACGACGAGGCGCGTATGAGCGGTTACCAAAGATATGTTGTCACCTTTAAGCGCATCTCCTAATAAAAACTCAGGATCGGAAAGAGCGTTTTCCAAGGCTCTTCTCAACCGAAGACGCTGATCAATAGTATTTGAACGAGTAATGTTGACGGTGAAATTAGCTCGATTATTAAGGGCCTTTTTGAAAAACGGAAGTTTCAACCCAGTTTTTTGATAACTAATTACTATTCCAAGTTCGTTCGTGTTGTTTTGACTCACTTCAAAATTCGACGTGCTCAGCGAATACGAATTACTTTTACTCCACGTAACTGAAGTAGAAATTTTTCCTTTCCAGGTAATGTCCACGCCAAGAAGCGGTTGGAATCGTTCATTGATTCGAACGTTGTTGATTTGAAACTCCGATGGAGTAAATAGGATCTTTTTATCCCCAAGGTCAAGGGTTCGCTCTCCGTCTTCAGCGGAGAAGGAGGTATTCGTATTGTAGTCCGCCGCATAGTCTCCGGAATACGAATGACGAAGCGACACCGACTCCGTAAGAATTCGTAAAAGAGGCCATTTGGACAAGCCCGAATAGGTGATATTCCAAGTGGGTTTAGGGAATGGAGCAAGGCCAAGATCATCTACCGTCGTACCACCTTTTACAAATGCATTTCTAAAGTCATCTACAACGGAAGAGTTTGTCAACACAATCCGTCCATCTCCATTGGCATCCGGCACGATAGAGGGGTCATCATTTTCTGTCAGTGCATTAAAGTCATTGTTATACATGTTCAATTGGCTTTCAAACATTTTTAAATAGTCTGAGCCAAAAGCCCACACACTGGCCTTATTGGTTCCGTTTTGAGTGATCGTTGTATCCACGCCAAAAAACATTCCTGCATCATCCGTGATGGGTCGGAATGTAAAGTTTTCACCTTTCTGTAATTCTAGATTCCAATTCAACGTTACGGCAAGGGCCGTCGACGGATTTAAGGATGTTCTTGCCTGAAAACGGTGGCCATTGTTGAGTAGATCGCCAACCTGTAAGGACGGATCGATAAACCGATCTTCAATATCAAATCCCCTAGCTCGCCCAAACCGATAGGCGAGAGATGCTCCACGGCCTCCAAACGCGTCTAGAAGGCTGTAATGGGTAACAACTCTTGCAAGACTTCCATCTTCGTTATAGACGGCCGTTCCAACATTTGTAGAGGAACTCGTTTGGCTTCCGGCATAGGTAACATTAAAATCTCTGATCCCAGTTATTCCAAGCATCAGTTGGCGGGCAAACGATTTTAGCGTGCCCGTAATGCCTAGACTTACTGTTTCGGCGGCAGCTTTTGCTGCGGGACGCTTTTCAGCAGGCAACTGTTCGGGCAATTCAACTCCAGATTTTGCCGCGATCTTGCGAGCCTCTTTCATCTTTTTTTCTTGCTCCTTCGCTGTACTTCGTGCAACCCGGGCCGATTCCTTAGCTTTGATATACCGTTGCTGATCGTCCTCAATTGATTTGTAGAAGCCGAACTTACGCCACATATCCTGCATTTTCAGGGATATGCCGCCTCTGAGGTCCATTGTATTGCCAATTGAAGCACCCGAATTACGGCCTACCGGTCCGTTGGCCCAATTAAAGCCCGAACTGTAGCTCACATCTTGAATTTGGATCCAGCTAAGAGCTTTGATGCGGTCTAATTTCGGACGCAAAGTCGCTCCGAATTTTTGAGTATGTCGTTCGGTACGAGGAGTAAATCCGCCTGAAAGAAATTCGCTAATCACGGAAGACCCGGGCACTACGGATAATTGAGTAACCTCAAATGCGTTTAGGGCTTGGGCTTCAGAAATAGAACCATTTAAAATGGCATCATTCAACCTTGTGCCAAATATCGTAGTATCTGGAGTTACCACATTAAATAGCGTATCAACTCCTGCAGTATTAAAACTTTGGTCCGTTGTTGTGTCGAAAGTGAGGTTTAAAAATCCGAACGGATTGTATTGCATCTGAAAATTCCGACCGTGACTAAACGCATGTTTTTCACGGAGAGGGAAACGGACGTCCAACGGAGTTTGTGTTGTATCGCCTGCAGAAACCAGTGCTCGTTCTCGTGTTTGGCTGAAATTTCTGGAGAAAGTGCCAGAAGTGGAGACCAGAGATGGGACGTAACTCAGAGCCAGCCCACTCAGTTTGTTCAAAATAGGAATCGGGTCTAAGAAGAAGAGCGGGCGAATCGTTTTCGGTTTTCGAGACTGAAAACGATAGCTCAAGGTAGAGGCCCATCTCCACGAATCATTAAATTCCTGAGATGGGCTGCGGCCGTCAATTGTAGACTGGGAATATGCCAACGATATTCCATCGACCGTATTTCGGACTAGCTTATTCCGAGATCCCGACTTTCCCAGTCGTGCGGACACTGATTTTGTCAACGTGAACGTTTGGGCAGCTTCTTCGGCTTCTGTCTTGGCTATGGACTTTTCTTCGGAAGTTAAATCTTCTCGATCTTCGATTTGGCTAAGTAGATCATCGAGGCGGATATCTCCCCGGGTTGGGGAAAATCGAGGAGTCGTCGTGTTAGATTGAACTTGGACGTTCACGGGCATATCCCAGCCAAAGCGCTCTGGTAATACTTTGTCCACGTTGACTTCAGAGGTTACTGTCCAGTTATTGATGTTTAACTGCTCGCGTTCACCAAGACTAGACGATAATGATCCAAAACCATCCGTTTGTCTCTGGAAGCTGGCTTTCACCCGGCCTAAGTCGGCGAATTTAATATCGATGTTAGAAAGGGCCGCCCACCCGTTTTCCGAATCATACCCTGAAACTCTTAGTTCATTGATCCAAACAGAGATGTCCTCTAAAATGGTATCAAAACCAACATTGGTTGAGTCAGCAGCATTTCGGACCCCGATTACGATACTATTTACTTTGTCCAGCGAAGGGGTGCCCCGAATACCAAGCCGTGTGCCTGGAGGTGCGAACGTTGTCGCATCCGGTGAATCGGGCGTTGCCAACTCACCGTTAATCGTGTTATAGAAAAGGCTATCCGTCGGGAAAGCGATGCGGTCACGAGCCACTTTTAGCTGATTCAAAGAGGATAACTCAATGTTCATGGAACCGAGGTCCCTGAAAACCCCCTCATAGTCGACATTTGTTTGCCATAGGACGTCGGGCGATCCGGACGTTTCAAAGCTCGGGGTTAGGGGTTGCTCATATTCGTAATAGTCATTAGTCTCGTTAGATCCGAGGCGAACGAAAAGTTTGGCTTTCGATCTACCTTCTTCCTGTGGCAATGACGCCAAGTTAGTCCCGTCAGCTAATTGCCCATGCATGTGGACAAACATGCGAAGGTTGGAATACTTTAAGAGGTCCAAGCCACTGTTTTGAGTCTTGAAAATGGCGCGTTGTTTTCCCGGAAGCAGGTTTTCTGTTCGAATCACAAGCGATTGTTCACGTGCATTTTGAACACGTCCACTTGCCAGTCGGGATTGACTTACAACCGCAGCCAAAGGGGGCTGATAGGTCTCGGCGTTCTCTTCGTTGTTGATACTGGAAATCGTTAATCTGGTGTCTGCAGAGGCTAAATCAAAGGCGGTATCATGTTCCTCGGCAATTCGATCTGATTTTTGCCATTGCGAGCCTACTAACTCCAATGATGCAAAGCGCATCGTGATCGGGACTTCATGCCCCGTCGTCCATATCCGAAGAAATTCAATGAGTGAAAAATCTTGGATATCACCAACTTTTCTGGAATACTGCTGAACAGGAATGCGCACCTGGTACCAACCGGTTCCATTTCCGTCGGCATCTGCAATCTCTCCAACGATAAAGTCGTCAATTTTATCTGGGGCTGCCAGGGAATCCAACCGGCTCTTCGATAGCGGAATTTTATACTGAAAATAACTGTTATCGGTATCTACAGTTGAGTTTAAATTTCGGTCTTCAGAATCAGGAAAACGAGAATTTCCTCGTTTGACAGAGGTGTTTGTAGCCAGTTTGGTCTGAGTTTCGAAGGCATTTAATTCATGACCGGCGAAGTATCGAGAAAAATGCTGCTGAAATGAAGCTTTTTCGGGAAAATATACGGCGGAGCCGAAGTATTGGTCATTTCCAAAGTAGTGGTAGTCGTCTCCAGAGGGGTCCACAAATGCCTTCGCTACTTCGGCACGGTAACGCGGATCGGTCGAGGATTGATCTAAAGAGTTTAGAAAGTCCCGGAAGTGGATTTCTTCAGTTGCAAATGGAGGATAGTCTAAACTGCCACTCGCCAAGCCGTCGAGTCCCAAGTCTTCTGTTCGCCTTGATCCATCATCAACATCAACCACGTTGTTTTGGGCCCCGGTCGGAGTACGTCCCCATTCCAGAATGCCTGCTTCTGTAACCGCGACGGTCGAAAGTCCGTCTTCATTATTTAGCTTTTCATCAGGGAGAATATCCTCAGAGATAGAACCTAAATCGACGAACAGGGATGCATCTGGACCTGCATCTTCACCTGGTCGTTCCGGAAATGGCTGGAACACAAACTCGACGAAATCAACATTTTTGAGGCTGAAGTCGGTAAATCCTTCCGGAAGGCGCTGCGTCATTCCACCCCACGCTTGTTTGGGGTTGTCCATGAACGAGCGCAAATTTCTGGTATAGTTGTACGGCCCGCGTTCCGACGGATTAAAGTAAATATCAAAAGTTTCAAGAGTCGGGTCGATCTCGGCACGCGTATCGCGATTCGGAAAAACCTCGTCTATTCTAAAGATTTTAATAGATTCGACGTTGTACGCCACGGTTGGCACTTCGCGAAGCATATTTGCGTTAATCCTATACCACGCGAAATTACCTCGCCAATTCGTTCTCAAGGAATCGGCAAAAGATCCTTCAACCACTCCAAATTGATCGATGGCTCCGACTGAATCGGGAGCGGCAGCCAGCGCCCAGGTCCCTGGTTGCATCAAAGTGAACGTATTTTCGAATCCTTCGAAATCATCTATATACGATGTGCCGTTGAGTTCGTCCGATTTGAAATCTTGGCCCGCATCTTTGAGCTCCCTGCGTGTGCGGTCAAATGCAATCGTTTGTGTGTTGGAAGGCCTGAGTTGAGCAAATTCCCCCGTCAGCGTGATGCTGCTTTCTTCCTTGGTTTGAAGAAGTGGCACAAAATCTATGGCTCGGGTCATCCAGCGAGGTTTCAATTTAATCGAGCCGTCTACTCCCCATATGGTATTGGCAATGGGTTCTTCTCCAATTCGGAATTTGTCGATAGCAGACTTTTGAGTCAAGCGCATGACTGTCGCGCCGAAGGAAAACCGTTCATCTACATAATAGTCCGCACGCATCCCAATCAGCGTCTTCTTCTGGACGTTAAAAAATGAGTTCTGTTCAAACTCGATTGAGATATCTCGACCGGAGGATAAAAAGGCAGGATTAGTGATTTGGACGAGTCCTGTACCTGAATACTCAACTACAAAGTCAGTGTTTTCTTGGAGAGGGGTTCCCCCGGATGACACCCGCACGGAACCCTGAATTACCCCCGAAAAGGCATTCAGATCGTATGAAGATTGTACTGAACCTTTGTACGAGCCGCGAATCCGATACACGTCATGTTGGCTATCGCGGCGAGCGTTTGCTTTTTTCTCTCGATACAACGACTTGAAGACATATACATTCTCTAGCTGAGTCTGAGCATCCGGCGAACCGCCACCTTCCGCAATAACAGTCTTAAGTCTATTCCCAAAAGGTTCGAGATAAGGGAATATTAGAGTTCCATCTCCCGGGATAATGGTATAGTTGACCAAAAAGTCAAACACGTCGTCCGGGCTAAGTGCTTGGTCCTCATTTACTCTGTCAAGACCAAGAATTTGGAGAACAGTTTGTGTCCCGCCCACCGCTGGAAGCGTTTTGGAGGCGGTTTGTCCAGGAGGTTCGTAGTAAACTTGAAGATCAAATTCAGCCGGAGAAATGCTTCGACCAGGCAGTCGGTAAATGTTACGCATTTCAAAATACCAAGCAGCCGGATTAAAATTGGCTTCAGGTGCGGGTTGCCGGAGTTGAACTGGTCGAATCAGTTTCAGAACGATTTTGTCTTCATTCTGCCCCCCGTTGGATCCACCTGTTTCGGTCGAAAAATCTCCAATTTGGGATGTTTTACCATTAGCCCGATATCTAAAAGCGATAGCAAGGGCTTCACTTTCCTGGACGCGCTGCCGCATGGTCAAGTAACCAAGGACCTGATCAATATCGTAGTCACGTCCTTTTTCTAGGCGTTTAAACTTTCCTACCTGAAAGTCAGACGAAGACAAGTCTTTAGTTGATTCGAGGTACGACCCTGGAGCGCCGTTACCGTCCCGAAGCTTCGTGTCCAATTCTCCGCCAGGCGAATCATCATATTGGTCAATATTGCTATTAGGGAGTACCTGGGAGGTGTAACTATCAGCCTGAAATAGTATGTCGGGGACTTCTCCTAGGTCAACCACTGCAACTGCTTGTCGAACGTTTTCTTCTTCTGGTCGAGTTGGCATGAGCTTCCAGACTTCGATTTCAGTAATACGCTCAAAACCGTTTGCCACTCGGATATTGGGTGGATCGATCAAGGCCGATTCAAATCGGTTTCTGAAGTAGTATCCAATAAAAAAGTGGGTAGATTCGTCGTAATCAGTGGGGCGGAGGTCAAATTTGGTTTCTTCAGATCCGCCTTCAATGTTTAGGCTGTTTGCTTGACCTTCTTGCTGGCTCATCACGGTGGTTAGTTTTATCCCACCCAACTTGAATTCACTCTTAATACCAAACAGGCTTTGTCCACCCCTGATTAGCGTCGAAGGCGTTTGTAGAAATACGTTTCCGGCTTCAATTTTTTGGATGATTTCGTCTTCGTAGCCCGTGTATTCTAACTTTAATTGGTTCTGGAAATCGAATTGATTGCGTGAGTCATAATTGACATTGATGCGCAGTTTGTCCCCGATGGTTCCCGTGATTCCAAGGCTAAGATCTTGCTTGAATTCCGGATCCAATTGGCTTGGTTTTCCAGTTATAGAGACTTGCTGGTCACTTTTTCGATAGTCAAAACCGGCTTGGATATCTGCGGTGCCGTTGACTCGAAGATCCACGTCACTGGTACCAAAAATCGTGCTGAACGCACTTTGGCGCCCTCCTGGTACCACAATATTAAATCCTAGCCCGCCTCGTCGTTTGCGTTCTTGTTCTCTAGAACGCTGCAATATCATCTGCTGCCAATTTTGTTTGAGGTCTTTATCCAACCGAGCAGACCGATAACCGGCATAGTCCAACTCAACGGGAAAACGGACATCTTCTTGACCGACTTGTTCATGGGCGGTGTACGTCAGGGCTGTCGTATCGAAGACTACTTTGTATTGCCAGAATCGGCCAAGGGGCGGGGAAAAGGGAAGTCTGTTTTGTGGAGCCAAACGCGCCGTTTTAATGTCTCCTTTAAAGGCGGGCACATATTTAAATACCAGCGCAGAGTCTGGAAGCCAAAGTGAGTCTACTACTACGCCTAGTGTGTCGGTTAGGAGCGTGTTGGTTAGGAGCGAGTCTATCATCAAGCTATCGAGTCCCAACGTGTCCACTGCGACAGAATCAGTGTCGGCTCTTGCAACGTTCATCCGTGCATCTCGCCAGGTAGACGGATTCTGTTTGGTCGAAGCAAAGCTTACTAGAACCATCGAGACCACAAACACTCCTAGAGCAGCGGAAAGCATGTACCTCACCGCCGATCTCCTACGGGGAGAGCTCGCAAGTTGATTTGATTGTTCTTCAGTTCGAGTAAGCACGTATAATAAACTCGCGACGAATGCTACAGCTTAGTTCTGAGCAATCAGTCTTCTATCTAGGAATCAAAAATTTTAAAATAGTAACGATAGAAGCGTATAAGACTCAGAGGTTCTGGTGGAAAACGTGCTTTTTTAAGGAAAATTCGGATCTTTGGCCCAGCCGGTTCAATTTGTACTAGGTATCGGCTGAAAATACAGCCTTTGAATTAGCTTACGGCGAAAATACGGGTTGGGGATCGGCTTACCTGACTGATTAATTTTTGTTCTGCGAACTGAAATCGGAAGATGGCGATTTTATAACACTAATACGATCTGGAAATGCAAATTACCCAATGGGAAGCAGGGTACTCTCGACTACCCATTTTCAAAACGCATTCTAGGATTGGTAGCGGCAATGGGAATGGACGAGGGGGTAGGTGACCGGAAAAGGGCCTGGAAAAGGGCCTGGACAGGAAACAAATGTGTTCCTTTTGTGGAATTAATTAGGCTGTTCTTGTTCACAGGAAAATTGGATGTCCAGTCCTCGCCGCCGCACATCGGCTAAAAATGCGGGGATAGGAATTATGCTTTCAGGTGAGGAGACGCCTCCACCTTTGATCTCACCACTGGCCAGTAAAACGGTTATCGATGCAGCGGGAATCCCAGTACACCGCTGAATGGCACTTATTTTTCGATCTTCTTGATACGTATCGACCAATTCGTAAGAACACGTTGTTCGTTTTCCATCTTTAAGGCCGGTAGCAGACGATCGGACTAAGACAACATCTTCAAAAGGACCACCCAGTCGTTGTTTCAACTTTCGAGCCAGCACATCTCGATACGTTAAGTGAGTCTGGGCATCAATTGAACGTTTATCTCCAAATCCGAGAGACAGCAAGAATGCCATTTGCTCAGCATGGCCTGGCCATCTTACCGTTTTATGGGATAAACTTTTAAGTTGTTGACCAGACAAATTCCACAGCGACTCGAGATCGCCCGCCGTATAAAACGCCTCCATATTGGAATATTCGTTGCCAAAAGATAACGTTTCGGTACCAGTAAGTGGCGTTTTTAACACTAATTGGCCATTTTCGACCACTTTAACTTCGTTAGTATAGTCGTCCAAAAGTTTATCTGCGGACCAGCCAATTCTAAAATTAAACGGAGGCTGAGGATAAAGAGGAACGTCTCCTACCCAAATGTTAGCCTCAAATGGTTCGTCGAGGTGCCCAATAGCAGAATGACACAAGATGTGAACCAATCCCGGGTCTAAGCCACAACCCGGAACAACCCATACGCCATTGTCACGAGCTAGCGGTGCCAATTTGGCCTCTTCCCGCACAATGGCCGTAGTGCTTCCTAGATCACAATAATGACTGCGTGAGTTAACCGCTATTTTGGCCAGCAAAGGATTTACTTCTGGGGACGAGCAGCCTACAATACAGTCGCTACCGGCTAAAACTGAGGCCAGCGCTCTTTTATTTCGGGCATCTACGTTCACAGTTCGAACTTTGGGGCTATTCAGGCGCCGCTGCAATTGATCTAGGGCCGACGATCTTGCATCGCAAATACGAATTAGTTCAATGTTTTCGTTTGAAACCAATTCATGGGCGATGGCGGAGCCCATATTTCCCGCCCCAACTATCGAAATTTTCATACAGAGCCAAATTGTTCGAATATTACCTAACAACACCAGATCTGCTAGATCCACCAAAATACGACACTATTAGTGTAGCAGAGCCAATCAAGATCATTAATAAAACAGAATATGCAGCAGCGGCACCAAAATCATACAGTCTGAGTTGAGAAAGGATCTCCACAGAGATGGGGCGATTGTCGAACACGTATAAAAGAATTGAGGATACAAACTCCCCTAATGCGGTGACAAAAGTTAAAAGTGTTCCAGCAAGAATTCCGGGCAAGATCGACGGGAGAACCACTTTTCGAAACGTCCTCATTCCGCTGGCTCCGAGATCTTGGGAGGCATCTGTTAATCGATCATCGTACGTTTCCAGCGAAGCTACCGTGGACCGAACAATAAGAGGGATATGGCGAATGAAGTAGGCGAGGGGCAGAAGCCATAAACTGCCTACCAAGATCGCTCCCCCTGCCAAAGGGTGCGGACCGCTGAATGTAACGATAAGGTTAATGGCGATGACGGTGCCAGGAATTGCAAAAGGTAATATGGACAGTAGGCGGATGAATCCGCGCCCGGGAAACCGACCTTTTACGATAAAAACGGCGGCAGATACTCCAAAAAGTAGGTTGGCAAATGTCGCGGCAAACGCCATGCGAAAGCTGTTTAATATGGGTGCCGCCACATCAGATTGCCCCAATAGATTTATATAATTGTCCCATGTATACGCCTGAGGCAATATTTGCCAGGTCCAGCTACCCTCTTTCACGAATGAAATAAGAATGATGGTCAAAATAGGAAGGGCAAGAAATACAATGATCAAAATTGCACAAAAGAGGGCGACGAAACGGGCAGCTCCGGAGCGAACCGGGATAGGTATCGGAGACGAACCTTTTGAGGCCGTCGACACGCGTGAACCACGCCTGTTAAGTTCAATAAGGAGCAAAAAAAGTAAACAAATGAGGGTCAAAACGACAGAAATGGCTGCTGAGTACTCTAGATTGCCGTTCACTTTGTAATTGTAAATCTGGAGTGTTAAAAAGTTTTCACTGCCCGCAAACAGAAGTGGAGCTGTGAAGGAGGCCATGGAGATCATAAATACCAGCAACGAGGCGCTTACCAGCGAAGGTCTGAGGTGCGGAAGAATGATTGTGCGGAACGTAGTCGCAGGATGAGCTCCAAGATCGGAAGAGGCTTCCAATAGGCTCCGATCTACGTTTTGAAGCGCAGCGGAGCAAAATAGATAAAAATAAACATACATCGAGTAGACATGCACGAGCCAAACAGCCCACATTCCCTGGAAGGAAAAGGGCACCCCATCCAGAGATAAAATAGCTTGCAATCCCCTGGGGAGAATTCCACTTTCGCCGTACAAAAACAAAAATGCAAGGACTCCTACGAGCGGTGGCAATGCAAGGGGGAGGGCGGCCATGGCTACGAGGACTTTTTTTAAAGGAAATTCGTAGCGAAAAAAGAGAAAGGACATCACGGTCCCAAGTATTCCAGACCCAATCACCGTCCAGATAGAAATCCAGACAGAGTTGAATAAAGCGCGGCTATTTCCGGAACTGAAGCTGCTGAATAATTCCAACAACAGCGGAATTTTGAGCCCTTCAGCAAATAAACGCAGCGAAGGCCATAGAACGTACCCAATCAAAATGGCGGATAAAGAGATCAGAAAAATCCAGTTTCCTGATGTGGAAACTAAACCTCCTGGTGACTTCATTTTAGGAAGGGTAAGGCCCATTATTCTATTCAGACCGTAACGCGCGCTTCAAGAGCTCGCGTCAATGTTGCCTCGTCTGTAAACTCAAGATCACTTCCAATAGAAATTCCCTGAGCCAAACGAGTTACTTTGATCCCAAAGGGGGAAACCAATTGGGAGATATAATAGGCAGTCGTGTCGCCTTCAACACTAGGATTCACCGCTAAAATAATTTCTGTAGGCAAAGTAGCATCTTCATTTTCTGAACGAGGTCCTTTTCCGTTAACTCTAGCAATTAGCTCGCGAATCTTCAGATCTTCTGGACCAATTCCATCGAGTGGGGATATGGCTCCACCGAGAACATGATAGACCCCATTAAAGCCATTGGTGCGCTCAATTGCCATCACATCGTTAGGTTCTTCAACCACACAAATCACTTCGTGATTACGCTTATTTGAGGCGCAGATGGGGCAAGGATCTGCATCGGTGACGTTAAAACAAATAGAGCAAAAAACAACCTTTTCTTTTACGGCAATTAGTGCCTTAGCCATTTGTTCTACTTCAGACTTGGGCAGTTTTAGGACAAAAGCAGCGAGTCGTCTGGCCGTCTTGCGCCCTATTCCGGGTAGACGAGCAAACTGATCGACCAACGTTTCGACCGTCTCAGACGTAAATTGCATAGGAATGGTATTTACAGTCCGAATTTTCCAAGATCCATTCCGGGTGGAAGCATACTGCCGGCAGATTTGGCCATTTCTTGTTTGGCAATCCCTGAGGCTTCCTCAAGTGCTTTGTTTACACCGGCCATAATCAAGTCTTCCAACAGCTCAACATCCGTTGGATCAACAACTTCTTTCTCAATCGTAATCGAAGTAATTCGTTGCAGGCCATTGGCTGTAACCTTTACCATTCCGCCGCCAGCCTCTGCCGATACCGTTTTAGTGCTCAAAGCGGTTTGTGCTTCAGCCATTTTTTTCTGCATGTCAGCCATTTTGCTGATCATGTCAGCCATGTTTAAACCGTCACTCATTCTGAAATTGTTTTTGAGGTTGAACGGAGAACGTCCCGATCGAGCTGGCGATAAACTGGCGAGCAAAAGAGGGACTTAAAAATCACCATACGATCTCGCCACCAAAACGCTCCACGAGGGATCGTACAGCCGGGTAGTTTTCACACAAATGTTCAAGAGATTCACGCATGGAGGACTCGGATTCAGGCACAAGGTCCGTATCTGCCTTATTGATTTTAATTCGAAAGGCGATATTGTCAATTTTAAACCCGGTCAGATCGTTTAAGCGATGAGTAAGTTTGACGCACTCAGAACGAAGGGCTGTGGCATGGAAATCGTCGGGAACGCTAAGGAAAACGGTCTTAGAATCGAATGCGAATATTCCGGCATGATTTAGAAATGACCCAAGTTGTTTTTCTGATTCCATTACTTCCTGAATCAATGCGGACCAAGCGGACCGAAGGATGGTCAATTCTTCGGACTCAGGAGCGCCTTCAGTGATTGGAGCGCTTTCATTTGGGTCCAACTCCAACACTTCTGTTAGGTCCGTAAACTGCGCTTCCGTATCGGGCCGAGGTTTCGGTCGACTAATTGCAGGACGTTCCAAAAACAACGACATATCGTCTGCTTGAGGAACCGCTCTAGGAATGGCTCCTGATGTGGGTGCAGGAGCATACGGTAGCGGTTTAACTGTGAGGTCTGGGTCAGAACTTACATCTTGGTCGTCCACCACAGAGCGGTCCGGCTCGGTTGGAATCGGGCGGGCAACGGGAATATTTTTTGGAGGTGGAGCAACAGTTTCAATCGAGGATGAGCTAGCTATCGACGGGCTAGATCCTTCGGGTTTTGGGCTCGATTCTATTCGAACTACTCCCGTAACGGCCATCTTTTCGAGATTATTGAGTTTCTCTAATGCGCTTCGAATGTCCGTTGCATCAGGAATATTCGACATTCGAAGTAAGGCCATTTCGAGCTTTAGCCTTGGTTGACGCGATAATCGAAGCGTGTCCGAAAGCTCACCAATAATGTGGATCAAAGTCAGAAGAGTTGACTCAGAAAATTCTGTACCATGGGATTTTAGTCTTTTTCGATCGGCTTCGGTTGCTTCAATTAATCTTGGATCATCAACACTAATGGCTACCAGCAAATTACGAATGTGCTCGGCTAATCCATCCACAAATTCCTGAAGATCGTATCCTGATCGAACAATTCGGTCAACTAGCAAGATCATATCCGCGCCGCTACCCGATTTCACAGCACGGGTTACTTCGAAATAGACGTCCACGCTCACAACACCGAGTGCTGCAATCAATTCAGGATAGGTAATTTGTGTCCCACAAAGGGATACAGCTTGGTCAAATACGGATAAAGCGTCCCTAAGTGCACCGTCGCCTTTGCGAGCGATCAGCATAAGGGCCTCTTCGTCTACCGAAATATTCTCCGTCTGACAAATATGACGAAGTCTTTCAACAGACTCTCCAGTAGCAATACGCCTAAAATCAAAGCGTTGGCAACGTGACTGAATTGTAGGAAGAACTTTATGAGGCTCGGTAGTGGCAAATATGAACATGGCATGAGGGGGCGGCTCTTCCAATGTTTTCAGAAGGGCATTGAAGGCCGCGTTCGACAACATGTGGACCTCATCGATGATGTACACTTTCATCCGATTGCCCTGCGGAGGAATGCGAACGGTTTCCCGTAAATCACGGACATCCTCAACTTTATTGTTCGAAGCGGCATCAATTTCAATGATGTTCATGTTTCGGCCTTCTTCGAAGGACTTACAAGAGACACATTGACGACACGGTTCGGAAGGGTCTTCTCGTTCTTCAGCAGGGGTTGTGCAGTTAATCGCTTTTGCTACAATTCGCGCTGCCGTCGTTTTGCCCACTCCTCTTGGGCCGGTAAACATATAAGCGTGTGCGAGTCGGTCCAATCGGATCGCATTTTTCAGCGTTTCGGTAACATGCTCCTGAGCCACCATATCCTTGAATAACAATGGACGGTACTTGCGAGCAGAAACGAGGTACGTCGTATTCGACATAAAAAAGACTAGTTACGGGACCTATTTGGCCAGACAATCGATAAGCGGACAGCCAACATAGTAGGTAAGTGACACCTACGCAAGGTACAAAAAAGCAGAATCTATTTATGGTCGTAGGCCAGGCCCTATCTAAAAATGTTCACTTTAAAAATAGTGGTTACCAATGACGAGACCATAGCCTGCCTAAGTTCATCCAATTTAACCAGTGATAATCCTGTTTCCTTTAGGGTATTTAGGCTTGAAAGATCCATTTGAGACTGAACAAGCCACCGTAGATCGCTAACAGATATTTCTCCGGTTGAAGATTGGGCGATCCACTTCTGAACGCTTGATGCGTGATCTTTCACAATACGACCTGCATGCTCAAGTAGATCATGCTGAAGCCCAGGGAGAGACTTCTTTAAGTAGTTTAGAAATTGAGGAATAAAATCATCTACTAATGATGTCGTCGTATTGATGTTACCTAACATCGGCACCTCCTATTTTTCCGCTTTCGAGGCCGATTATGGCATCAAAAGAGTGGGCCACGATCGTTTTTGCTTCGACGATGAACGACCTGGACAGACTAGACTCTTCCTCCCAACGCCGCAAAAAGCCGCCTAACAAATGGCGTTCAGAATCATTCATAATTCGCCACTGTTCTGTTGAGTAACTGTTTTTTGGTCTTCCTAAGGCAAATTCAAACGCTTTTTGCATGCGAACCTGTAGGTTTCCCACTTTTTTTTTCGATTCGGAATAGGGTAGCTCTGCTGAGTCCATCAAGCGCAAACTATCCACCTTGAGGTCGACGGCTAACTCGTAGGCTGCGTGACTAAATGGGGCAATGGCGGGTGAGCACGATACAAATAGTAAACAGGTCGCGAGTAAAAGTACTCGCGAAAATATCTTGACGTGATTCCGTGGATGAAAAGAGGGATTTAGGGAGGTCATCGACGCTCGTAAATTCGGGTCCAACAAATGCGCAAATAACACCACATTGTAACAGTCGAAACGAATTCCCTTCTTGTTTTACGCCGCTGCCTTCTTAGCTTTCGAATAAATTCACTTATTTACTAGATGTACATCGGCAAAAAAATTATCCATGTGGATATGGATGCGTTTTTCGCTTCCGTCGAACAGCGAGATTTTCCTCATTTGCGCGGACGGCCAGTAGCCGTTGGGGGATCGTCACAACGCGGGGTGGTTGCTGCTGCTAGCTATGAAGCACGGAAATTTGGGGTTCATTCTGCAATGCCTTCTGCACTTGCTGCAAAAAAGTGCCCGGGACTTATTTTCGTGCCGTCTAGATTTGATGCTTACCAAGCAGCATCGCGGCAAATCCGAGCCATTTTCCAGCGTTATACCGATATCATTGAGCCGCTATCAATGGACGAAGCCTATCTGGATGTAACTCAGCCGAAGATGGGTCCTGCCTCGGCAACCTCGATTGCACGTCAAATAAAGGCAGCAATTTTGTCTGAAGTTCGGTTAACGGCTTCCGCAGGTGTTTCATTCAACAAGTTTTTGGCAAAAATAGGCTCTGATTACGATAAGCCCGATGGCCTAACGGTGATCAAGCCCGACGAGGCATTGGGTCTTATAGCTCGACTTCCAATCGAAAAATTTTACGGTGTGGGACCAGTAACGGCTGACAAAATGAAGAGGAACGGGATTCACTATGGTTCAGACCTTTCCCGACATTCATTGAACGAACTGAATTCGATGTTCGGAAAATCGGGCCAATATTACTTTCGCATGGTCCGGTGTTTGGATGATCGGCCCGTCCAAACATTTCGCACTAGGAAATCGGTCGGTGCGGAGCGCACATTTGAAATCAATTTGGAGACGTCCGGAGCATTTCTTCAGAAGCTTGAAGAGATTGCGGATAAAGTTACTAAACGCTTGCAGGACAACAATTTAATTGGATACACTGTTACGATAAAAATTAAAACGAATGATTTTGAAGTAACTACCAGGCAGACTACGACCGAAACCCCAGTGTCTCAAAAAGAAGAAATTTTTGAACTTGTGTCGTTATTGTTATTCCATGCTCCTGGCTTGCCATCAAAACCAGTTCGGCTTCTCGGAATTACAATTTCGAGCCTTCGGAGTATTTCGGAATATCCTCCTGATCAACAGTTGAAGCTTGGTTTTCAGCTTGGAGCGTAGCCTGGTAGTTCCTACAAAATCATGTTTAGGCGGCCTGGGTCTGTTTGGTTTTGCGCTCAAATTTCGGTGCCATTTTTCTGGAAGGGGCAGGGATAGGCTTGCCAGTATGCGGACGAACGGTGGGATTTCCGGTCCTTTCAATCGTTTTGCAAAGAAAATTTAAGGTTGCGCGATGCACGTCCAACTCATCTGAGTCTTGCATCATGGCGTTGATGTATTGATTGTGGGCGAAGTTTTTTGCTCGAATTAGCCCGTTTGAATCCAAACTTGCCATTGGAATTCGCATAGTGCCATCAGATGAGACCAATTCGGGTATTCGGTTGGAAACGCTTAGGTAAAATGAAGTGTTTTGCAGATGATTGACTTCTGGCAATATCAATGTGTTTGTTTTCATGTTCGTGCTCGGTATTTCGGTAATCTAGGTCGTTACTGTTTTTGATTCAGGCACACATTTTCTGATCGCAAAGAAAAGTCGGTGGCGCCACTTGGAAAGACTCACTAGTTGGAAAGACTCACTGGGCTTAAATGGATCCCTTTTCTTTCTAAATCAAAGATAGAATGGAGGGTATGACAATGAAATGTCATACCCTCAAAAATAAACTAAACCACTAGGCGGGTTTCATTCCACATCTCCTAGAGGCTGAATGAGCAGAACATGTAACGTTCGAATTGCCAAACGACTGATTAGCTTAATACTGGTCTAAGACTGTGCGCCGTTCACGTATTTCAATTCTCCGAGTTTTATACTCTTCGAGCAAGTTAGAATAACATCCTTTGGTTTGACCGATGTACTCCGGCGGAGAAATACCCTTGCGAGAAAATAACCCAGAAAGGACCTGCCTGGCCACGATAGTACATGTATAGCCCGTGGTTCTAGCCATGGAGTGGATGCCCGATTCCGTATCAAAATAATCGAGTAGATCGAAGGTGTATTTTACTTTTTGGCCACCTTCAAGTCCTTTCATTTCAACCTGCATTACAGTAAGATCTTCGTCTCCGGGTCCCATTTTCCACTGGTCAAAAAGCAACTTGCTTGTCAATTGAAGAGGAATCACTTCTTGATCGTTTATTGAAACAGGAGAGGAGTCGAAAAATCCAGCCTCTCGGAACGCTCTCATCAATTCCACATGACCGGCGTATCGCAGGGTTTTTTCTTTTTTAAAAGGAGCTTCAAGCGTAAAGAGCAGTGACCTGAGACCGTCCGTATTAAAGGCCTCAAGTGTGCCTACTCCCGGGAGGTCAATTTTTTCGAGGTCTGTAAGTGCTTTTCGAGTTACGATTTTGCCATATTCGACAAACCTAGCAGGCCGGGTATATTCTTCGATTACGTCAGCTGGCGAAAAAACTGCTTTGTATTCAAAGGGCCAAGTACGGGTTTTAGGGAGCCCACCAACAAAACATACATAGGAGTGTACTTCCGACATTTTGGTCTGAAGGTATCCAGCTTGAATATTGCAGAGACCGGGAGCTACGCCGCAATCCACTACAACTGTCACGCCTTTTTCTAGCGCCAGTGCGTTTAATTCAAACGCATCTTCTGGAAAAAAGGAAATGTCTACGACATTTTTACCCAACTCAATTATCTTTTTAAGGGTCTCAAACCCCATAAATCCAGGGACAGCACAAATTACTAAATTGGCATTTTCGCAGACTTCGTGTAAAACTTCCTGATTTAATACGTTACCCTGCCGAGTATGGACGTTCTCCAAATGATTGACTGAAGCCAATCCTTCGGCCGCGAGGTCTACAGCGATTATATTAAATTTTGGCTCCAGCGCAAGGTCCTTAATAATGGCACTTCCTACGAGCCCGGCCCCTAAAACGGTAATCCAAGTTTTATTATTTGTTGATTTCATAGACATAGTTTGTACGTAATTGGATTCACTCTCGACGATTGAAACTCTCAGATTCCGGTGAGTGAAACTATTGTTGGATATTGAATGTTTTTCACCGCGACTTGGAAAGAAAGGAGTGCATTTCTGATGATGTGTAAGGAAGATCTTGTGTTAGAACTTGGTATCCAGTCGGGGTGATCAAGATCATGTCCTCCAAGTAGTAAGCGTCTGCTGCGGTTGCGAAGCCAGGTTCAAACGCGATCACTGATCCGGCCTCCAAAACCGGTTCAGCCGTTTCGCCCGACTCAATGCCCACTCCATGGATATGCCATCCAACTCCGCCTGATTCGGCGGCCATTACCGATACTATTTCAGCGTCTTTGGGATGAGTTCGGCCCCACTCTTTCATTCCAAGGATGCTTGCTTCGCGTATTTGATCGAGGGTTTTGCCGGGCATCATGGCTTTCATTCCAGCCAAATAGCCCGAAATAAGAATGTCCCAAATCGTAGCCTGGTCCTTGGAAAAAGTACCTGAAACGGGGACTGTTCGCCCGACGTCACCCCCATATCCACCGGCCATGCACCCTACGTCAACGCGCACCAGCTCTCCATTCTTGAAAGTTCGGTTGAGGTTGCTATCATCATAAAACGATTTGACAAGGCGTTTCATTTGGGCATTTGGTCCGGTCATAACCCACGGCCAAAAGGAAGGGCCTTCTGCCCCAGCTTGAAGGCAAGCATTTACAACCTCGCCCTCGACTTGGCGCTGAGTTAAACCATCGCGAATGCTGGTCATACCCTCTCGTAACGCCTTTGCCGAATACGAGGCGTTTTTTGTTAGTTGAGCAACCTCATAATCGCTTTTAATCCAAACCAATTCTCCTATGGCCGCGGCTGCGGACTTTATTTCGACGTTTGGAAAGGCTATCGACATCGATTGCTGCCACATTCGATGGAAACCTGATACCTCGAGCATGCCTTCTGGGGCCTCCGAAGGCGATGGGCGCCGGGGCTGGTCCAAATACACTGTTTTAACTCCTTCATTCATCCTGGAACGGACATAAGTAACAAATTCCGAATTGGGCATCACAGCCGAAACTCCACTTTGCCCTATCCAATCTGGTCTATTTTGAACGTTGAAATCTGGTATGGGGACGCCAAAGGTCTGCGGATCTGGACCTGAAAAAAGTATCGTGCGATTTGCAGGCCCATCAATTAGGAGGATTGCACCAGGAGCGGTGGCAAGTGACGTGAAGTAATAAAACGTCGCATCCTGGATCCAAGCAGGTTGTTCCATGGCCTTTTCTTCCCATTTTGATGGCAGGACAATGAGGCCATCAGGAAGTATCTCAACTAATTTTTCTCTTCGATTCTGTACTTCTTTATTTAATGTTTGACTTAGAACCGTAAACGGTTTTAGACCGAAGATCAGTAGAAGAACAAAAGCGAATTTCGCCAATGGGAATGTATATCGGGAATATGACATAGGCATGGGTTAAAACATAAATCGAGGATTTACCTGCTCCAAGAAGGGAATCAACAGTCAATTATCTACCAAATTGGTCCGAGAGCCTACTTTGAAGGAATGGGGGGCGTTCTTTGCACCCAGATCTTTCGACCGTGTAGACCAGAGAAGCTACTTTCCAGCCGTCGACTGAGCGCACCAACGTAAATGTATCCACTCCACAATGACTAAAATTACCGTTTACATGGAAGTCGTAATTTGCCCAAACCATAGCCACGCCTTGCTGAATTTTTACCTCCGTTTCGAACATGCGTTCGTGGAACTCGGAAGTGGCGGAAGCGATGCTTCCCGCGAATTGGATTCCCGTCTGCGGATTGAAAAAGGGTCCTTTGTCGTTAACGCCTGTTGAATACAAGACACTACCCTTCGCCATGACCGATTCAATCAACGGCCCATTTTTAGTGTTGATTCCGTCAAAGACGTTTTGAACAACTAACAAAACATTTTCTTGGTCAGATTGGGCTTTAGCATCCAAATTTGAATGTATAGAAAACACAATCGTCAAGATGCAAATGCCAATCAGACGGAAAAACTGAGATTTAACCATAAATGATCTCGCGCTACTTGAGCAGGACTACCTGCTTCATTTCAATTGAAGACCCTATATCAATTAGGAATATATAACTTCCAGAGGCCAATTTTTGACCTGAATCGTTTCTTCCGTCCCAAACGAATTCGTGCGTACCGCTTTCCTGATATGTTGCTTGGAAATGTTTGTGCATTCGGCCGGTTAGGTCAATGACCCGAAGACTAACGCTGGTCGGTGCTTCAAGGGTGTATCGAAGAGTTGTTGATTCTGAAAAGGGATTAGGAAAAGAGGTGTCAAGGGTGAATGAGCGTGGCAAATTTGCAGATTCGATGGCAACACTTTGTGCTCCGAAACCGGAAAGTCGATACAATCGGCGACCGACGCCGTACGCTAATGTGTCGTTGACCATAATGAATCGGTTCATTGACCCATCCAATTGGCCGGTACCAGTATCAAGATTGTAATTGAATAATTGCTGCCACGACTCTCCACCATCCGTAGTTAAGGAGGTTACACCGCGCCCAGAGGCCCAGCCGATTTCTGGGCTTATAAATCCGAGTCCT
>ERZ890510.296-NODE-296-length-41683-cov-7.693307_pt1 | contig 41683 bp, 33 predicted proteins | sample MGYA00521265_ERZ890510 | MGnify/ENA primary metagenome ERZ890510 (study PRJEB32303, sample SAMEA104408624) | aquatic metagenome | biome: Brackish water; feature: Chemocline; material: water | place: Baltic Sea | collected 2014-10-26T21:54:00 | depth 110 m ... | reverse complement strand
AGCCGTGAACCTTCGCGCTCCGCACCATGATTCGGTTCATCGCAGGCCGGTCTTCAGCCGCGAACACCCTGCGAACGGCGTCGAACGCGAATGGGGCAGGGGCCAGCCCGAGCAACGCCCAGGCTGAAATCGCCCCCGTCGCACTGGCCGCGATTATCGACAGGTACGCCGCGCCCATGAGCGCGGCGTACAGCCAATTGCTTGGCCCTACGCCGATAGCCGCCGCGATGCTTCGCTTGCCGACGGCCTGATCCTCGCTGATGTCCCGCAGATTGTTGCAGTGCAGGATTGCCGTCACGATGAACGCCACCGGAAGCGACACCACGAACGCCGTCCACGTCACCTGCTCAGCCTGTACGTAGTACGCCCCCATCACCATGATCGGGCCCATGAACAGGAACACCACCGGCTCGCCCAGGCCGTAGTTGCCCAGCGGGAATGGCCCACCGGCGTACAGGTACGCCGCAGCCACGCTCGCCACCCCGATCGCCAGGATCGGCCAACCTGTCTGTGACACGATGAACAACCCACCTGCGATCCCGTACCCGAACACCGCGATCATCCCGATCAGTACAGCGCGTTCCGAAAGCAGCCCGCGCTGGATCACCTTGTGTGGCGCCAGCAGCTTCCCCTCGCCCCCGTGCTTGCGATGATCTGAGTACTCGTCGGTCAGGTTTGTCCCGATCTGGATCGCGATCGACGCCGTTAGCGCGACGGCGAACAGCAGCCAGTCGAAGCTCACCACAGACGTCGCGTGTGCAGACCCCACCAGGACCGGCGCAACGGACGCCGACAGGGAGAACGGCCTGGTTGCCCAGAACCATGACACTAGCTTGGACTGTTGCACCTTCGAATCTGCCACTGAAAAGCCTTCCTCTGAACCCGACTAGGAGTGGCAGTATACAGATGAAGAGCGCACCATCTCGCTGCGCCGTTCATCACATGATTGACTACCCAACACCTCATCGGCGAGGCGGCTGATGGAGGATCACCTAATGGCAATCGAGTACGACGTCATCATCATCGGAGGTGGAGCAGCGGGCGAGAACGTCGCTGGACGCACATCACCCGGCGGCCTGACTACCGTCATCATTGAGTCTGAACTAGTCGGAGGCGAGTGCTCCTACTGGGCCTGCATGCCAAGCAAAGCCTTGCTTCGACCTGCCGAAGCGCTGGCCGCCGCCCGCGCCGTGCCAGCGATATCCGATGCGATCACTGGCACCGTTGACGTAGGCAAGACCCTCCGCAGCCGCAACGCCTTCGCTAACGGCTGGAACGACTACTGGCAGGTGAAGTGGGTCGAGTCAGTGAACGCGGACCTCGTCCGGGGTCACGCGCGTCTCACGGGGCCACGAGCCGTAAGCGTTGACCTGGCTGAGGGCGGTACGCTCGATCTGGTCGCACGCAAAGCCGTTGTCCTCGCGACAGGCTCAAGCCCCATCGTTCCAGCCATCGACGGTATCGCCGACGTGAGCCCCTTAGGCAGTAGGGACATCGTAGTTCGCCAAGACGTGCCCAAGTCCCTGGTCATCTTGGGTGGAGGAGCAGTTGGCCTTGAGATGGCTGAGGCGTGGAACTCACTTGGTGCCCAAGTCACTGTCGTCACGCACAGCACCCTCGATGACTCGCGGCGGGTTGAGCCCTTTGCCATGCACATCATCGACGAAGCGTTCCAGGCCAAAGGCATCCACCTCAAAGCAGGATGCGCCATCATCTCCGTGTCGCGCGATGCGACGGGCGTAACCGTCGTCCTCGATAACGGCGAGCGCATCATAGCCGCTGAGCTGGTACTCGCAGTCGGCCGCCAGCCCAACACTGCGGATCTTGGCCTGGAGGCGGTCGGCTTGAAACCAAGCGCCGCCCTCGGAGTGAACGACGCGCTTCAGGTATCCGGCGTAGATGGCGGCTGGCTGTACGCCGTTGGTGATGTCAACGGTCGCGCCATGATGACCCACCAGGGCAAGTATCAAGCGCGGCAGGCCGGAGACCACATCCTCGGCAAAGGGACATCAGCTTGGGCAGATCATGTCGCGGTGCCCGGCGTGATATTCACTGACCCGCAGATCGCCACTGTCGGGCTCACCGAGAACGCTGCGGTTGCCAAGGGCTTGAACATCAGAGCCATCGAGCTTGGGTTGAACGTCGGCGGAGTGTCACTCCGTGGCAGAGGGATCCGGGGCGGCGCCAAGTGGATCGTCGATGAGGACCGCCACGTTCTTGTGGGAGTCACGTTGGTGGGGCCTGAAGCTGGTGAGCTGCTACACGCTGCCACCATTGCCATCGTCGGCCAAGTCCCGCTAGAGACGCTCTGGCACGCCGTCCCCGCGTATCCCACGATGAGCGAGATATGGCTCCGCTTCCTTGAGGCTTACGGCCTGTAGGAGAATGCCGCGACGAGCCTAGAACGAGGACAGCAGCAAGCGCACGTACGGGTCGGCTGTCGCTGAAGTCAGGTCGGCGTATGTGCCTACCCGGATGATGCGCCCGTTCTGCATTACGGCGATGCGGTCTGCCATGTCTCTGGCGTCGACCCCATTGTGCGTAACGTAAACCGTCGTTGCACCTAGCTCGTCGTGCAACCGACGTATCTCAGTACGCATCTGCGGCCTACTGATCGGGTCCAGGCTGCTCAAGGGCTCATCCATTAAGAACATCTTGGATTCCGTCACCATGGCGCGAGCTAACGCGACCCGTTGGCGCTCTCCGCCCGACAGTTCATTAGGCCGCCGCGAGTACAGCTCTTCTTTGAGCCCAACTCGGTTGCTCACTCCTCTGACTCGATCCACGATTTGGGCTTGCGTCCAGCGGCGGACCTTCAGCGGGAAGCTCAGATTGGAGTAGCCGCGTTCATCCATCACTTTAAGGTGCGGCCAAAGCGCCAAACTCTGGAATATCATCTGCACAGGTCGGCGCCCGACCGGAGTGTTGTTCATCCACTCTCCGCCGATGTAGATGTCCCCCTCATCTGGGCTCTCCAAGCCAGCGATCAATCGCAGCAGGCTCGTCTTGCCGGATCCCGATTCGCCCATGATGGCCATGAACTCACCCGGTTCAACAGTCAGATCGGAGATATTGACCGCCGGCGTCTCCGTTCCGGAGTACTGCAACTTTAAGTGCAACGCCCGTATGCCACTCATGATCGCCTCCCTACGCCGGAGCGACTTGTAGATGCTGCTTGAAGAACGTGATACAGCGCTGCCAAGCCTCTGGCCCGTGTTCCGGCTGGAAATTGGCTCCGCCAGGTTGTGCGAAACCATGTTTGCCGTTAGGTATGACGACTGACTCGACAGGTGCGCTAGCTAGAGTCCTCTCGAATTCTTCGACCCGCTCTGGCGGGTTCTGTGGGTCGAGCTCAGGAAAGAAACTGAGCATCGGGTTGATGACGTTCGCTACGCTCAGTGGGGTAGGGGCATCCGGAACCGCAGGATCTGATTGCCACAGACGAGTGGGGTAGAACAGCACCGATGGACCGAACCCGACACCCTGAGCCGCTGCCAGGAACGCGATGCGCCCTCCAAGGCAGAACCCCGTGACGCCTACGGGCCCGTCGGTGACGTAAGCCTGGGACCGGAGATGCTTCGCTAGGCGATTCATGTCCGAGAGGTGGCCGTCGTTCGTCATGCCCTTGCGCAGCAGCATACTGTCCTGTTGAGCGGGACCCGACCCATCGGTCATCATCCTCCCCGCACGGTGAAACGTATCGGGTGCTGCAACCACGAAGCCCTCCGCTGCCAGCCCTCTCGCGATGTCCAAGGTTCCTCGGATCAGCCCATGCGCGTCATGCAACAGAACGATAGCGGGCCGCCGCAGATCATCGTCTTCGCGGTACGTGAAGACCGCCATCTCCCCCTCATCTACAGGCAGATCTAGGACTTCTTCGATTATCGACATGCAATTCTGCCTCCGGTAACAGGAATGATCCACGTCTCTGACGGCGATTCTCGCACAGGTCGCGGCCCCCACGGAATCCCCATCACGGCGTGGCTAACCCTACCTTGTTCAGGTACCATAACTCGTGTCCCAAGGATCAGAGGAAGTTCTCAACGTACCGATGTCCACAGCCGTATTTTGGTTGGTCACCGCAGCTATCCTTCTAGTGGAAGGCGTCATCATCGTCGCCGCCCTACGGATGCGCGTTGATTCAGATCCGGCGCGGGGAGTACTGGGCTCAAGACCGTTTGAAATCCTGTGGACACTCCTACCTCTCTCCCTCTTGGCCCTCATGCTCATTCTCTCCTACGGCGAGTTCCAGGACGCATAGGGATGGCGCACGGCAGCGCGAACGGATGATGATATGGCGATGACCTCATGGCGAGCAGAACCGACCACCCGAAAAGCGGGATGGCTGGCGCTCACCGCAGCGATCCTGACTATTGGTTTGATCACCTACGGCGCTTGGGTACGGGCGTCTGGTTCGGGACTAGGCTGCCCTGATTGGCCGCTGTGCGAAGGCTCTCTCGTTCCCACCCTTGAAGGGGACACCGCCGTCGAATTCGGTCATCGTGTCTTCGCTGGCATCACCATGCTCATGGTCGCCGTGTCAGCCTGGTTCGCATGGTCAGGGCGCGCGACCGACGCTCTCCTAGCAAAGATACTGGTCGGCGCTCTCGGACTGATCTTCGTTCAAGCGGTTTTGGGCGGCATCACCGTACTCACGGAGCTCAACGGCGACGTCCGCCTAGCCCACCTTACGATCGCCCTGGCGACGCTCACGTTGCTCACCGCCGGTGCCATACGTGGCCTGGATGTCCAAGGCAGTCCGTACCCTGGCGTACGAATCGCTTCGGTCTTCGCTGTCTGGACAGGCATCGTGGTTCTTCTCGGTGGGTCGATCGTCGGCTCAAACCTCAGCGCAGCCTGTCCTGGGCTACCGCTGTGTGATGATCGAAGTCCTCTGGACGCTGCGTGGATGCATGGCATCCACCGAACCGCAGCGACTCTCTTGTTGTTCGCACTTATCGGGCTGGGCTTCTGGCTTCGCAAGCATCGCGGGACGATGTTCTCGATCGCCTTGAACCACACCGCTGTACTCTTGATCGTCCTACAGATAGGGATCGGCGTATCAGCCATCTCACAATCGTTGCCCATGTACCTGCGCATCATGCACCTAGGTATGGCCAGCCTCATCTGGTGGGCCGTCGCCACCCAGTGGCTTCTGGCGTTGAAGGGCCGGAGCTCCCACTGATGGTCACCATCGCACGCCAGATAGTCACCCTCTCGAAGCCCCGCATCGTCGTGTTGCTGGTCTTCACCGGGGTCTGCGGAGCCTACGCTGTTGCAGGCGGGGCCGTCAGTGCCGCTGCGTTGATTGCGGTAATCGTTGCAGGGTCGCTCTCTGCTGCTGGAGCGAACGCGATCAATCAAGGACTGGACGCCGACATCGACGCGATAATGACGCGTACGCGGCAGCGGCCGGTGCCTGCCCAGCAGCTACGCCCCTCGCTCGCGGTCGCAACGGGTGTCGCTTTTGTGATCGCCGCCGTCGCGTTGATGGGCGCGCTTACCAACGCGATCGCCGCATTGCTCATGCTTGCTGCGGCCGCTGTCTACGTGTTCGTCTACACCATTCTTCTCAAGCGACGCTCGTGGAACAACATCGTCATTGGCGGTGCTGCGGGAGCCTTCCCTCCGTTGATCGGTGCCACGGCCGTCACCGGCTCCATCGATGCTATGGGCCTCTACATGTTCGCCTTCGTCTTCTTTTGGACTCCGCCCCATTTCTGGACACTATCGATCCTGCTTCGAGACGACTACGCGGCAGCTAGCGTGCCTATGCTCGCCGCCGTCACCAGCCAACGTGAAACCGCGATGCAGATCGCGCTCTACGTTGTTCTGCTGCTTGTCATGGCGTGGTTGCCCGTAGTCTCCGGGTTCGGTGGAGTCGGGTTTGGGGTGGTAGCCACATTGATGAGTATTGAATGGCTCCGCCGATCAAAGCCGCTCTTCGGTGAGACCACGCGAAAGCAGACCCTGTCTGCCTACAAATTCTCCCTGCTGTATCTAGCGATAGTCTTCCTTGTGCTCGCCGTCGAACCTGCTTTGCCCTGGGCCTGACCCTGTGACATTTGCCTCGCGCCCCATGGCGGCATCACTGTTATGGTGCCATCGTGATTCCCCGAGCAACTCCCCACCCCCATTCGGCGACGCCTACCGATTTGGTTCGCAGTTGGCGACTTCACGCCTCTGAGCGTGCCATCGAGTCTTTATTATCGGAAGTCGGGTGTGGTGGTCTAACCGTTGACTCGATTGTCAGGTCGCTAGGCGCGGCCAAAGGCAGCGTTTACCTTCGATGGCCTGATGTTGAGCGCCTGATAGGCACCGTGTTGGATCGATGGACCGAACGCTTGACCTGCGAACCGAACCTCCCTACCGAGTCCGTAGGTATCGCTGTTTGCCGTGCATTGCTGGCCCCGGTTGAGACTGTCGGCGGTCTTCGTCCCGCTATCCCGTGCTGCCTACGCGGGAGCCCCTGCCCACAAGGCTGGAATCGACGCTGGGATCAACTAGCCGCGCACCATGGCCTAGGCGGGGGAGAAATCGCACAACTCATCGGGGAGGCGATCCAGGCTATCGCCAGTAGCTCTGTGGTTCACGAGTTGTTGTCAGAAGGCCGTTTTGAGGAAGCAGCTGCCGTCGTGGCGCTCGCGATCAATGGCACTGATGATGACCCCGATGGCTAAAAGAAAGAGGCGGCCCGAAGGCCGCCTCTTTGAATCCTTTAGTACCTGTGACGCGCTAGAGGCCTAGATTCCGCTTTCGGGCTCTTCATCGCCCGTGTTCACGTCCTCTTCCTCATCGAGAACTGCCTTGATACTCGCCTCGTCGGGGTCTTCGTCAGATTCGGTCTCACCCTCGGAGTCTTCGTCTTCCGTGTCTACGCTAGCCTCTGGAGCGTCCGCCACTGGCTCATCTTCCAGATCGTCCTCGTCGCCCAGATCTTCGTCGTCATCGTCGTCATCATCGTCGCCGCTGATGTCGAGGGTCGGATGGTCATGGCCCTCATGATCTTCACCGATCGGCACTTCTGCGCCTGGATAATCCATCATGAGGTTAGTGAGATCTTCAGGTTCGGGCGGCTCACCGGCCACCGCCAGTGCTTCTGCCTGTGTGATTCCAAGTAGTTCCCGACCTTCTGGTGACAGATCGAGTCGGGCAGGGATCAAACGTCCGATGATCACGTTTTCCTTCAACCCTCGCAGGTAATCCGTCTCGCCCAAGATCGCTGCCTCGGTCAGCACGCGGGCCGTCTCTTGGAACGAGGCCTTGGCCAAGAAACTGTCCGTGTTCAACGATGCTCGGGTTACGCCCAAAATCTCCGGGTTGCTGGTGGCAGGCTCTCCGCCTTCGGCCATCACCTTGGCGTTGAGACTCTGGAAGCGGATGCGGTCTACCAATTGGTTCGGCAACATGTCCGTGTCGCCGATGGTCTCAACGCGCACCCACTTGAGGATCTGACGGATGATCGTCTCGATGTGCTTGTCGTTGATGGAAACGCCCTGGTTGCGGTACACCGTCTGTACCTGCTCGACCAGGTAACGCCTTGTTGCCTCGACACCCTCGATGCGCAAAAGGTCGTGCGGGTCTTTGACGCCCGACGTCAGCTTCTGTCCAGCCACCACTGTGTCGCCCGTGTGCAGCAGGCGTTGGTCCGTTGCGTCCACAACGTGATCGCGAACTTCGACTTCGGCTGAGTCGATCTCGATACCGCCATCGACGGCTCGCACCACACCCGAAACACGGGCGAGGAGGTCGGTCAGATCGGGGAGCGTGTCTTCGCTATTGCCTGTGTCCTTCGCCGCAGCCTTGGCTGCCGCCACACGAGGCGTCGCGATAGGCTCACCTGCGTGAATGCGACCGCCCTTCCTGGCAACGAGCTTGTGCGTGTCCGGAACCGCGTAAGAATCCGTGAACGGCACGCGGCTTACGACGCGCACGACAGGCGCCGTCGAGATCGGTGGCACAAGAACCTGAGCTGAATCTTCTGGTGCCTTGAATTCGCCGACAAGCTCACCGCCCTCGAAGATAAGGACGTCGCCGTCGATCTCCGCAAGACGCGCTCGACCTTTCGGTGTACGCGCCTCGAAAAGCTCTTCTACACGCGGTAGACCGGACGTGATGTCCTTGCCTGCGACACCACCTGTGTGGAACGTGCGCATGGTCAACTGCGTCCCAGGCTCACCGATGGATTGCGCGGCGATGATGCCAACCGCGTCACCGATGTTGGCAATCTTGCCCGAAGCCGGGCTACGTCCGTAGCAAACCCGACAGATGCCACGAGGAGCCTCACAGGCAAGAGGAGTCCGTACGTAGACTTCCTTGATCCCTGCTAACTCGATGGCGAGTGCGTCGGCTACTTCGATGGTTCCGTGGTTGTCGACCAGAATCTCGCCGGTCTCCGGGTGGGCTATGTCTTCCGCTGAGACTCGTCCTACGATCCGCTCGTGCAGAGGCGCAATCATGACGTCTTCCTCAGACGGATCCGCGTAGATCGTGATTCCACCCTCGGTCCCGCAGTCCTGCTCAAGAACGATCACTTCCTGCGCCACGTCGATCAATCGACGGGTCAGGTACCCAGAGTCAGCCGTCCGCAGCGCTGTGTCCGCGAGACCTTTGCGGGCTCCGTGAGTTGAGATGAAGTACTCAAGAACCGAAAGCCCTTCTCGGAAACTTGATTTGATGGGGAGCTCGATGATGTCTCCGCGAGGGTTGCTCATCAATCCACGCATCGCTGCCATCTGCTTGATCTGGGCCTCGTTACCACGCGCACCGGAGTGAGCCATGACGTAGATGCCGCCGAAGTCCGGTAGATGCTTCTGAAGAACGGCATCCATCGCGTTATTGACACCCTGCCAAACCGCGATAGTACGGTTTTCGCGCTCGCGATCCGTAATCAGGCCAGTTTCGTACTGCTCCTGAAGCGCCTCAACCTTCTTGTCGGCCACCGCGATCATCCCTGCCTTCTCTTCAGGCACCTTGATGTCCGTGATACCGATGGTCGTCCCCGAGATCGTCGCGTAGTGGAAGCCCATCGTCTTGATGCGATCCAAAACGTTCGCGGTGACGCTATTGCCAGCGGTGTGATAGGTCTCGGTCACCAGCTCCTTCAGCGCCTTCTTGTCCATGACCATGTTGTAACGGCGCAATTCTTCAGGAAGAGCCTCGTTGAAAATGATCCGACCTGGCGTGGTCGGCATCCATCCTTCGGGTTGCGAAAGATCGCGGATCTTGATCTCCGACTGGAGTTCTAGCAGACCCGCGTCGAATGCCATCATCACGTCTGCGAAGTCGCGGAATCGCTCGCCGGTACCCTTGGCGTCCTTCTTGATCAACGTGAGGTAGTAGCACCCCAGAACGATCTCGTAGGTGGGGGCGACCAGCGGTTCACCCGAGCTGGGAGAGAGCATGTTGTACACGCTCAACATCACGTTACGGGCTTCTTGAACGGCCTCGCGGGATAACGGCAGGTGGACGGCCATCTGGTCGCCGTCGAAGTCAGCGTTGAACGCCGCACACACGAGTGGGTGAAGTTGGATGGCACTGCCTTCCACCAATACTGGCATGAACGCCTGGATACCGAGTCGGTGCAGAGTCGGCGCGCGGTTAAGCAGCACCGGGCGGCCCTTAATGACTTCCTCCAGGATGTCCCACACCTGGGGGTTGGTCCGCTCGACCATCCGCTTGGCGCTCTTGATGTTGTGAGCGAGCCCTTGCGAGACCAGGCGATTCATGACGAAAGGCTTGAAGAGTTCCAGGGCCATCTTCTTGGGCAAGCCACACTCACCCAGTGTCAGGCTCGGCCCCACCACGATGACGGAACGCCCGCCGTAATCGACTCGCTTACCTAGGAGGTTCTGACGGAACCGGCCTTGCTTGCCTCGCAGCAGGTCTGACAGGCTCTTCAGCTTGTGATTGTGACTCCCCACGATCGCACGACCTCGTCGACCGTTGTCGATCAGGTCGTCAACCGCTTCCTGAAGCATGCGCTTTTCGTTCCGGACGATGATCTCCGGCGCACCGAGATTCAACAGACGACGCAGCCGGTTGTTCCGGTTGATCACCCGACGATAAAGGTCATTCAGGTCGCTTGTCGCGAAACGCCCTCCATCCAACTGCACCATGGGGCGCAGGTCAGGCGGCAGCACGGGAAGTGCGGTCAGTACCATCCACTCTGGCTTATTGGTGCTGCGGCGGAACGCGTCAACCACACGGATTCGCTTTACAGCCTTCTTGCGGCGCTGGCCAGAGGTAGCTCGAACCTCGTTCTCGAGTTCGGTCGACACTGAGTCCAGGTCGATCTCGCGAAGGATCGCGAGGATAGCCTCTGCGCCCATTCCTGCGTGGAACACGTCGCCGAACTTGTCGTTCAGTTCCCGGTACCGAGCTTCAGTCAGCAACTGTAGTGCCTTGATGCTGTCCAGATCGTCCATGTCGCGCTGCATGGCAGCTTCGGCATCGGATTTCGTCGTCTCGTAAGCCGAGACCATCTCTACATGTTTCGCCGCAACTTCTGCACGACGGTCGTTTCCTTCGCCGAGAGCGTCCAGTTCCGCCGCAACTGCAGCGATGGGACCCGCGTATTGCTGTTCGATGGACTCCATCTGCTCTGCGTGCTGGAGGTCGATAGCTTCAGCCGTGCGTCCTCGCATGAGCGGGTCCACAGACGTAACGACGTATTGAGCGAAGTACAGAACGCGCTCAAGGTTTCGAGGAGTGAGATCCAAGAGCAGCCCCAACCTACTGGGGATGCCCTTCGAGAACCAGATGTGAGCGACCGGAGCTGCCAACCCGATGTGGCCCATCCGCTCTCGGCGCACCTTCGCTCGTGCGACCTCAACGCCGCATCGGTCGCAGATGACTCCCTTGTAACGGATCTTCTTGTACTTACCGCAGTAGCACTCCCAGTCCTTGGTCGGGCCGAAGATACGCTCGCAGAACAACCCGTCCTTCTCAGGACGAAGGGTTCTGTAGTTAATCGTCTCAGGCTTGGTCACTTCACCGTATGACCACTGCTTGATCTGTTCTGGCGAAGCCAGTGAGATGCGGATCGCATTGAAATCGGTCGCCGATGGCATATGTGCAATCTCCTTGCGGGGCTCACCCCCGCAGCGTCATTCGCTTACCGCAGGACGGAGCCAGATCTACTCTTGGTCTCCGTTGTCATCGTCTTCAACTGCCTGTCGAGCGTAAGCACCAAGGTCCATCCGAACCTCCTGCTGCGCTTCAACCTCGGCCTCTTCAACTGGCTCGAAGTCGGCCTCCCACGACGGGGTGGCGCCTGGAGGAGCCAGAGCGACCTCGGGGGCCGACTCGTCATCCTCTTCCTCTGAATACGTGAACCTGGGCGACGGGATCGCCGCTCGGTCGTCCTCGTAGCGCAACTCCACGGCTAGCCCAAGGCTCTGGAGTTCCTTGACTAACACGTGGAACGACTCCGGCACGCCAGGCTGTACAACGTCCTCGCCTTTGACGATGGCCTCGTAAGTCTTCACTCGACCAACGACATCGTCTGACTTGACCGTGAGCATCTCCTGCAGGTTGTACGCCGCACTGTAAGCCTCAAGCGCCCACACCTCCATCTCACCGAAACGCTGCCCACCGAACTGGGCCTTACCACCAAGTGGCTGCTGCGTGATCAGAGAGTAGGGGCCGGTTGAACGTGCGTGAATCTTGTCCTCAACTAGGTGAATGAGTTTCAGCATGTACACGTAACCGACCGTCACTGGACTGTCGAACGTCTCACCTGTTCGACCGTCGAACAACAACGATTTGCCGATGATCGGCGGAGCCGAATTGATCGCCTTGGCGACGAGAAGAGACAACTGGTAAAGATCAGGCCCTTTCAGGCCGGAAGCGTCGATCTGCTCGCCTGTCGCCTCAACGTAGTCATCGGCGACATCTTGGAGCCATAGTTCGAGACATGCATCCATCGCCGTATTGTTGCGGCCATTCGAGAACACTTGATCCGCGTTGTACCCGCGTTCCGCGACCCACTCCCGAGCCTTCGCCCAATCCGGCTCAGTGCCGAACGAAGTTTGAATAACCGTGCTGCCCAGAGCGTTCGCACGCTCCACCAGCCACGCACGGGCCAACGAATTCTGGATGTCGTCATCGTCCGCGCCGTCAAACACAGGCGTAACCGCGCGGAAGTGAAGCTTGTGCGCAGCAAGACCCAAGTGGGTCTCAAGGATCTGCCCCAAGTTCATGCGTGAAGGCACGCCGATGGGGTTAAGAATAATGTCGATCGGTGTACCGTCCGGTAGATACGGCATGTCTTCCACCGGCATGATCCGGGAGACGACACCCTTGTTACCGTGGCGGCCCGCCATCTTGTCACCCTCAGAAAGCGTGCGAGTCTGAGCGACCCACACACGTACGAGCTTATTGACGCCAGGGGAAAGTTCATCCCCGTTCTCTCGCGTCATCACCTTGATGTTGATGATCTTGCCACGCTCACCGTGCGGTACCCGGAGGGACGTGTCCTTCACGTCTCGGGCCTTCTCACCGAAGATGGCGCGAAGTAATTTCTCTTCGGCGGTCAACTCCGTCTCACCCTTGGGTGTGATCTTGCCAACTAGGATGTCCCCAGGGCCAACTTCAGCGCCCACACGAATGATCCCATCCTCGTCTAGATTTCGGAGTGCGTCCTCACCCACGTTCGGGATGTCGCGGGTGATCTCACCCGGCCCCAACTTCGTGTCGCGGGACTCCACTTCGTACTTCTCGATGTGAATCGAAGTGAACTTCGAGTCTCGGATCACGTTCTCTGACACGATGATCGCGTCCTCGAAGTTGTAACCCTCCATCGCCATGAAAGCGACCAGGATGTTCTGGCCCAACGCCAGATCTCCTTGATCGGTCGACGAACTGTCGGCGAGAGGCGACCCGATCTCCACATGCTCACCCCGTGCAACGATCGCCCGTTGCGTGAGGCAGGTGCCTTGGTTCGAACGGATGAACTTCCGCAGGATGTGCGTGTGCTCCGTGCCCTCGGCGTCGACGATGATTACCCAATTGCCCGTGACGGACGTTACCGTCCCCGCGACCTTCGCGAGAACCATCTGTCCACTGTCTTGGGCCACGCGCGTTTCCATACCCGTGCCCACCAGCGGCGCGTCCGGTCGCAGGAGCGGCACCGCTTGCCGTTGCATGTTGGAACCCATCAGCGCCCGGTTGGCGTCATCGTGCTCCAAGAACGGGATCAACGCTGTCGACACGCTCACGATTTGCATCGGTGAGACGTCCAAGTAATCAAGCTTCTCCGGCGCCTCAACCTGATAGTGAGACGACGCCCTACATTCCACGCGATCCTCGAGGAACTGAAGCTTGTCGTCCATGATCGAGTTCGCCTGCGCGACGATATACTTGTCCTCTTCGTCTGCGGGGAGGAACTCGATGTCGTTCTGATCCATGGACACGTAGGCGCGAACGGCAACTTCGCGCGATGCCATCGCCGCGAGACGTTTGGCCGCTGCACCAGAAACTGCATGACCTGCACGCACCTCAACCTTACCGCTCTCATCGAGGATGTCCTCGTGGGCGATACGTCCCTGGATGTCCGGGTCGGTAATATCAATCGTCTTGCGGATCTTGCGGTACGGCGTCTCGATGAACCCGTAATCGTTGAGTCGAGCGTACGTCGCCAACGAGCCCAACAGACCGATGTTCGGCCCCTCTGGCGTCTCGATCGGGCAGATGCGCCCGTAGTGTGAATAGTGAACGTCACGAACATCGAACCCCGCACGCTCACGGGATAGACCACCGGGGCCTAAGGCCGACAAGCGACGCTTGTGCGTCAGCTCGGCCAGTGGGTTGGTCTGGTCCATGAACTGCGACAGCTGAGAGCCGCCGAAGAACTCGCGAACGGCGGCCACCACCGGCCGGATGTTGATCAACGCGCTCGGCGTCGCCTCTTCCTGGTCAAGGATGGTCATGCGCTCTTTGACCACGCGCTCCATGCGGAGCAGGCCAACGCGAAGCTGATTCTGAATCAACTCACCCACCGCGCGAACGCGCCTGTTACCCAGGTGGTCGATGTCGTCAGGCTGGGCTGAACCGTTGTTGATCCGGATCATCATCTTCAGCATCTCGATGATGTCGTCCTTGGTCAGCGTCCGACTGTCCATGGGCTGGTTGTGGCCCATGCGGCAGTTCATCTTGTAACGGCCAACGCGACCTAGGTCGTACCGGCGTGGGTTGAAGAACAGATTGTCCAGCAGCGTGCGAGCGCTCTCCACGCTCGGGGGCTCACCCGGGCGGAGTCTGCGGTATACCTCAACCAGTGCCTGGCTCTCGTTCGTCACCGCCGTGTCCCGGTCCAGCGTCGTACGGATGTAGGCATGGTCAGCGTCCGTGTCCACGTCAGAGAAGAGGTCGATCAGGTCCTGATCCTCCCCGAAGCCGAGCGCACGCAAGAACGTGGTAACCGGAAGCTTGCGCTTGCGGTCGATCTTCACGGACATGATGTCGCGCGGGCTGGTCTCGAACTCAAGCCACGCCCCGCGGTAAGGGATCAACTTGGAAAGTGAAACGCTCCGCCCGGTACCCGGGTCAAGCAACTTCGTGAAGTACGCACCAGGTGATCGAACCAACTGGCTCACCACCACGCGCTCAGCGCCGTTGATAACGAACGTCCCTGCCGGCGTCATCTGAGGAACGTCGCCGAAGAACAGCGTTTGCTCCTTGATCTCGCCGGTCTCTTTCACCCGGAGTTCCACCGTGATGTACAGCGGCGCCTCGAAAGTGATCTCCTTGTCGCGGCACTCGTCCTCATTGAACTTCGGAGTCTTGAATTCATGATTAAGGAACTTCAGTTCGTAGCGGCTGCCCGTGACATCCTGGATCGGGTTGATTTCATCGAGGACATCGCGGATGCCCTCAACCTTCAACCGATCGAACGAGTTCGTCTGGATCTGGATCAAGCTCGAAGGCTCGATGATCTTTGGTACTCGCGCGAAAGACTTGATCTTGGGGGCGAGGGAGATATCGGATCGGGACATCAGTGAGGTCATATTGCTCTTAAACTCCTCAATCGGCAGGGACTCGGTCCACGGAAAATCGGGAACAGACGCGACAATAGGCCTAGGCATAGCTAGACCAGGGACGTTTATTTGACTCGGGGGTTTGGGTGCCGCGATGCGACAGGCATACGACTCCTAGCCGGATAATGATATGAATACGCGACTCAAGTGTCAACACCTGATGTACGCGAACGGCTTATTCGCGCGCGCACGCGAGGACAACAGGTTCTTGCGTGGCGGCGAGCCGCTGATATCATGCCCGTGACCAGTTGGCGATGCCCCACCGTGGGCGGCAGGTCAATCGTAAAGAGAAACACGCAGGAGGAGCAACTCATGGCAGGATTGGCAGGAACTCAAAGTGAAGCAAACCTGAAGGCAGCGTTCGCAGGCGAGTCCCAGGCGAACCGAAGGTACCTCTACTTCGCGCGCCGAGCGGACATCGAAGGCTACCCGGATGTCGGCGGACTGTTCCGCGACATCTCCGAGTCTGAGACAGGCCACGCATTCGGTCACCTCGACTTCCTCAAGGAGACCGGTGACCCCGCGACCGGCGAGCCCATCGGTGGCACCGAACTCAACCTCAAAGCAGCAGTCGCTGGCGAGACCTACGAGTACTCCGAGATGTACCCCGGCTTTGCGCGCACCGCAAGGGACGAGGGATTCGACGAGCTCGCAGAGTGGTTCGAGACGCTGGCACGGGCCGAGCGCTCGCACGCTGGCCGCTTCAGCAAGGGCCTCGAGACCCTCAGCCTCTAGACCCCAGGCCTAACGGCCTCTACGTTAGTGTCTATGTGCCCTCCGCTGGCCCCTCGCCACGGAGGGCACTAGTGCATCCTGGCTTTTCGTAGCCCGCAGGAGACCACTCTTTGGCAAGCCCAACCTACAACCCCAACGAACCCCGCTACTGGAATGCAGAAGACCTCCTCGCTGAAGAGCAACGCCAATTCGCTGTCTGCGACGGCTGCCGCCTCTGCTGGAACCTATGCCCAGCTTTCCCCGCGCTTTTCGAGGAGGCGAACGCTGTCGACAACGACACCACCAAGCTGGGGCCTCCAGCGTTCGATCACGTCAACGATCTCTGCTTCCAATGCAAGGTTTGCTGGGTTGTCTGCCCCTACACAGCCCCTCATGAATTCGACCTGGACATCCCCAAACTGCTGGAGCGGGCTAAGTTCATCAAGGCCAAAAAGGAAGGCATCCCGCTCGCCAAGAAACTCATCGGTGACCAGGACCGTCTGGCCAAGATGGCTGGCGGGCCCGCCGCGCCACTGACCAACTTCGCGAACAAGTTCGGCCCGTCCCGCAAGATCGTCGGCGTCATTCTTGATGTCCACTCCGACGCCATCCTGCCTGAGTACCAGACCGAGACCTTCGCATCCTGGTTCAAGAAGAACTACGGCGATGGCATCAAGCCCGCGGACCCCGTCCGCAAGGTCGCCTTCTTCTCCACGTGCACCGTCAACTACAACGACACTCACATCGGCAAAGCGTGCATCCAAGTTCTCGAGCACAACAACGTCGAAGTGGTCGTGCCTGAGCAGCGTTGCTGCGGCATGCCGCTCATCGACATCGGCGACTACGACGGCGCCGTGAAGAAGATGGACTTCAACCTCGCACGCCTTTCGGCCCTCGTAGACGAGGGGTACGACATCGTCGTGCCCGCGCCCACGTGCGCGCTCGTACTGAAAGATGAATACCCCACACGCGCCGAGAACGAAGCCGCGACGAAAGTCGCTGCACACACTTTCGAGTTCGGCCACTACCTGACCAACATGGCGCGCGAAAAAGTCCTCTTACGAGACTTCAAGAACTCGCTAGGCAAAGTCGGATTCCATGTCGCTTGCCACACCCGGCGCCAAGCCGCTGGCATCAACTCTCCTCGCCTCCTGGGAATCATCCCTGGCACGCAAGTTGAGACCGTGGAAAGCTGCTCAGGGCACGACGGTACCTGGGGCGTCAGCAGGCAGTACTTCCCCTTGGCCCTGAAAGTGGGCAAGAAGCTCTTCGATAACCTGAATTCCGGTAGCCCTGATGTGCTGGTGTCGGACTGCCCGCTGGCGGCCCGCCACATCCAGATCGGCACCGGTCGCAAACCTATCCACTCGGCCCTGGCCCTTGCAGCGGCCTACGGATTGCCTGATGCACCTGCGGGAGTCGCCCGCCCCTTGCCCGAAGCCGACGCTGGAGAGAGCGCATGAAACCACTAACAACCGCAGATATCGTTGACATCGCGCAGTACGAGCGTGAGCGCCCTACCTACCGGCCGCACATGACCCAGCTCAAGAAGCACCGCCGCGTGCAGGTCGGCGACATCGTCACCTTCGTCTTCGAGAACCGGGACACGGTCAGGTTCCAGATCCAGGAGATGATGCGTGCCGAGCGGATCGTCATGGACGACCGCATCCGCCAAGAGGTCGATACCTACAACGAGCTGATCCCCGCCGCAGGGCAGCTCTCCGCGACAGGCCTCATCGAGATAACCGACCAAGCCAACCTGCGCGACATCCTAGACACCATGATCGGCCTCGATCGTGGCGGCACAACCTTCCTCGTCATCGGCGACGACCGGATCGAGGCTGTGTACGAAGGTGGCCAGAGCAACGAAGTGCGGATCAGCGCCGTCCATTACCTGACCTTCGACCTCACGCCGGAACAATCGAAGGCCATCGCGCCTGGCGGCCCCCAGGTCTCGATCGTGATCGAGCACCCTAACTACCACGCTGAACAGGTACTTTCAGACGACGTCCGCGCGTCCCTGGCAACAGACTTCGTAGACGTCTAGGCGCCAGCCTCACTCAACGCCTGTTCCAGCTCTTCCAGCGTCGCGTAGCCCTGGAAACGGTGCGTGATCTTCCCGTCCGTCCCTAGCACGAACACCCAGGACTCATTCCGGTAATCAGGCGTCTGGTCTATTCCCCATGCTGCGACGTGCGGGGAAAAGACCGCCTTGGTCAGATCCCCCTGGATCTCGTGCGGGTTGTCGTAGATCTCAACGTGGATGAAATCGGCCTCGCCTCTGTGCGCGTTCTTCAGATCCACGATCGTGTCGACCTCTGGCCCGCACGTCGGGCTGGTGCAGAAGGCCGGAGAAGCGAACACGATCACGCTCGGGCGACCGCTGAACAACGACTCTGCTATGGAGAACTCGTACAGATCGGGATCAGGCCGCTGGTGCGTTGATATCTTCGAAAGATCTCCTGCGGCGTCCTTCACAGTTTTGGTATTGCTGAACGGTGCGCGCTCACCGATATCCTTGACCCCGGTTTCCGCTGCGATCTCCACCGGAAGAACCGCGGTTCCGTTGATCTGGCTGCCGGTGATGCTCAGTTGCCAATCACCAGGCTCGGCAAACGTCATCTCCGCTACGTACGTCCCGCGTGTCCCGAAGGGCCACAGGTGAAACGTCGCCGTCGCGCTGTCGCCCACGGTGCCATCCGCGGCGGTCGCCATCACCTCTACTGTAGGTTCCGTCACCAGCGCTGTCCGTCCCTCCAATAGGAAGGCGACTCGCTGCGTGCCGACCCGCAACGCCGTCGTGCCCAGGATCGGCGTGATGTCCGCCGAATCGATCAGCGCCGACTCGCCAGCCGTGGCGCCGGTAGTGGTGTCAGCCGATATGTCAGACGCCGTCGCCGTCACGGGCGTCGATCCGCCGCAAGCGGCTAGCAGCGCCCCGATACCGATAACCGACAGCGTCGCAAGGATTTGGTAACGCACCCTAGTCCACCAACTCGTATGCGCCGAACGTCATGGCGAACAGTCCGAAGTCTGGTGAGTTCGAGCTGAACTTCAGCTCTCGATCATCAAAATCGGGCAACGAAACAACGAGGTCCTTTCTCCCCGCATCAACGTTCAGGAACGTCTCACCGTCCTCGAAAGCAACATCCGCTCCCGCCTCGTCTTCTGTCAGGGGACGATAGGCCCCCGAGTTCTTATCCTCGATCGTCACCTTCACCTTGAAAGGCTCCACTCCCTCTTCCAAGTCGATAACCGCGTTCGCGCTCCGCGCGGAGAACTTCAGCCCGATGTAGTCCTCGTAGGCTTCCGTCGCTCGACCGTGCTTGATCGATTCAAGCCCCGACGTCCAAACGCCATCTAGGAATAGAAATTGATTGAAGTGCTCCCCTGGGTCGACGTACTCATGCGTGGTCTCAGGTAGGTCGTAGTAGCTTGCGTGCCCGATGTACTGCCCTGTACTCGTGTAGTTTCGATTCCATCCGCCGTACAGTTCACGCGTGATCCGCGCTTCGGGGTCTTCTGTATAGGCAGCAGGAATAACCTCAGGTCCATCGTCATCGCTGCGGCCGATGCTGCCCAACTCCGCCCCTGCGTCGCGAAGGAGTTCCCGTATCGCCAACTCCGTCTCGTCGTACCCTCCCTCGCCGAAGTGCGTGTACCGCACCACGCCATCCTTGTCGATTAGGTACTTCGCGGGCCAGAACTGGTTGCTGTACGCCCTCCACGTGCCGAAATCGTTGTCTTGCGCCACCGGCCAAACAACCCCCAGGTCATCCGACGCGTTTTGAACGTTCGCCGTGATCTTCTCGAAGTCGAATTCGGGAGTATGCACCCCCACGATTTCAAGACCGTGCTCCTTGTATTTCTCATGCCACTCTTGCAGGTAGGGCAGGGTGCGTATGCAGTTCACGCAGGTGTACGTCCAGAAATCGACGAGCACCACTCTGCCCTTGAGATTAGCGATCGACAGAGCGTCGGAGTTGATCCAGGTGTCGATCCCTGCGAAATCTGGCGCCAGACTTCCGACCGACCCGCCGACGAGTTGGGAAGGGGTGACGGCTTCGAGCACCGACGGCTCGTCGGTAGCTGGGGAAACCTGCGCTGGGGCGTTGGTGGACGCCAGATCGTCCGGTGCGTCCGTCCCATTGCCGCACGCTGCCAACACAAGCCCCGCGACCAGCGTTGCGCTGAAAAGGCCAGTGAAGGATCCTAGATTGAATAAGCTCAAGATCAAACTCCGATTGGTTACTTAGAGGATCAGGCTGGTGCAAGTCAACCAAGCCGACCGTCTACTACAAGTACGGCCCATGCCCTGCCATAGTTTGCTGGGCCCTTGCTTGGGGTGTCCTCGACTGGTGCGCCGCCAGAGGCAACCGCTATACTAGCTGCCTCGTGCCAGCGGGCGCGACACCCTATTTTCGGAGCACGTTTCGCGCCCATGAGAGTCCCCCTTTCCTGGTTGGCTGAGTATGTTGACCTTACCCTCCCTCCCATCGAGTTGGCCCATCGGCTGACTATGGCTGGAGTCGAGTCCACCTTCGAGCCTGGCGCCAGCGCAGGCTGGAACCACGTGGTCGTTGGTCATGTCCTTGAGATCAACCCGCACCCCAACGCTGACCGCCTCCGCCTTGCCACCGTCGATTTCGGTGGCGAGCCCGCGACGGTCGTTTGTGGCGCGCCCAACCTCGAAGTTGGCCAGCGGATCGCCTTCGCCCAGATCGGCGCCAAGCTCGCCGACGGCCACACTGGTGAGCCGATGGAACTCATTGCCGCCAAGATACGCGGCGTCGTCTCTGCGGGCATGGTCTGCTCCTCCCGTGAACTTGGCCTCTCGGACGAGCATGAGGGCATCCTCGTCCTTCCCGAAGACGCCCCCATCGGTACGCCCCTCGCTGAGTACATGCCCGGCGATTTCCTAGACATCGAGATCACCGCGAACCGTGGAGACTGCCTGTCCGTTCTAGGCATCGCCCACGAGGTCGCCGCCTTCACCGGCCAGACCGTCCGTGAGCCCTCCTCCGAGTACGCCGAAGGCACCACTCCCGTCGACGAGAGCGTCACCGTCCGCGTCGAAGACCCCGAACTCTGCTCCCGTTACACGGCAACCGTTGTGCGGGGTATCAAGGTCGGCCCTTCGCCCCGGTGGCTCCAGCAGCGACTCGAACAGGCGGGCCAGCGCTCCATCAACAACGTCGTCGACGTCACCAATTTCGTGATGCTGGAGTACGGTCAGCCCCTCCACGCCTTCAACCTTGCAACCGTCAAAGACTCAACGATCGTTGTACGCGCAGCGACTGAGGGCGAAAAGTTCATCACCCTTGATGGCGAAGAACACGTACTGCGCCCACCCATGCTGCTCATCGCCGACCCCGAGAAGGCCATCGGCATCGCGGGTGTCATGGGCGGCCGCAACAGCGAGATGACCGACGCAGCCACGGATCTCCTACTGGAGTCGGCTACCTTCAATCCCATCAACACCCGGCGCACCGCCAACGCGATCAAGAATCGCACCGAAGCGTCGCTCCGGTTCGAGAAAGGCCTCAACGCCGAACTCGCCATCACTGCCCTGCGCCGTGCCACCGCACTCGTGATCGAAACAGCGGGGGGCGTCGCAGACGCTGGTATCTCTGACACCGCGGACGGTGAAATTCAGCCCCCCAAGCTGCTCTTCACCCAGGGCCACATGAAGAGGATCTTGGGCACTAACTTCCCCCAGGTCGAGGTCGTACGTGTTCTTCGTGCGCTTGGATTCGAAGTCGGTGCCCTCGACGAGGACAAGTTGCTCGTCAGCCCTCCGTACTGGCGTACCGACATCGCCATCGAAGAGGACGTCATCGAGGAAGTTGCTCGCACCATCGGCTACGACTCCATTCCAGAGCTACCCCTCGCTGGCCAAGTTCCCGCGTCCATCGACCAGCAAGACCGGGCGATCCGTGAGGAAACCCGAGATTTGATGGTTCAGGCCGGACTGCAAGAGACCATCTCGTACAGCCTGGTGAGCAAGACTCTGCTGGAGCAGGTCGCCGCAGCAGGGGAGGGGCACCCCGAGCCGCTACGCACCGTCAACCCCATGAGCCGCGAGCAGGAGTTCATGCGCACCTCACTGCGCGGTACCATCCTGCGGAACGCATCCGCTAGCCTACGGCTACCGCCCGGCAACGTCGCTCTTTTCGAGATCGGACGTATCTTCATCCCCCGAGAAGGTGATCTGCCGGAAGAGATTGAGCACGCGGTAGGCGTCATTGCGGGCTCCCATGGCGACTCGCTCTGGGACAAGACCGATACCCCCAGCGGGTTCTACGAAGCCAAAAGCGTTGTCGAGTCTGTCCTCGGTCGGCTCGGCGTGAAAGCCAGTTTCGAGCGTGGAGAAGACCCCATCCTCCACCCTGGGCGCACGGCGCGCGTGCTCGCCAATGGCACCGACATCGGCGTCGTTGGTGAGCTACACCCCCGATCCATAGCGTCCTTCGACTTCCCTGTTGACACCGTCGCCCTGTTTGACCTCGACCTGGGCAAACTGACTGGCGAAACCAAATGGCTGCGCCATCGGTTCCACGCCTTTTCTCGCTACCCGAGCGCCGAGCGTGACCTCGCCCTACTCGTGGACACCCACGTTCCGGCCGAGCAACTTCAAGCAGTGATCGAGTCCAACGACCTCGTCGTTCGGGTAGCGCTGTTCGACGTCTTTGAAGGCGAGGGAGTCCTCCCCGGCAAGAAATCATTAGCCTACCGCCTGACGCTTCAGTCAGCGGCCGGCACCCTCACTGCTGAGCAGATGAATGACGCCATCGCAGACATCGTCGCGCGCTTAGAACGTGACACTGGCGCCACCCTCCGTACCTAATCGTCCCTCCGCTAGAGGACACATGACCGAACACCAACATGACCACGACACCCATCGCCCCAAAGCGACCGAGCACGCGCACGTCCACCCGCGACGCGCCGACCTCCTGAGCGTTGAAGAAGCGCTCGATCGAGTTTTGGGCCTAGTCGAACCGCTCAACGCCGCTGATGTTCCACTCTTGGAGGCCGACGGCCTTACCCTGGCTGAGGACATCTTCGCGCCCTTCGACATCCCGGCGCTCGCTAACTCGGCCATGGACGGCTATGCCGTCGTCGTCGCCGATCTGGCTCACGCCAGCGATGCGACCCCCGTCATGCTCAACGTCGCTGGCCAGGTGCAAGCTGGTCAGCTTCCCACCGTCTCCGTATCACCAGGCAACGCCGTCCGCATCATGACCGGCGCCCCGATACCTGACGGCACCGACGCCATCGTCCCCTACGAGTACACCGACGAAGTCGAGCGCCACACCGCTGGCACACCCATCACCGAGATCGTCATTCGCCACGCACCCTTCATGGGCGACCACGTGCGACCAGCCGGTGAAGACGTTCAGCAGGGTCGGCTGATCCTCGGCAAAGGCCGAGTCCTCGACCCTCCCTCCATCGGCCTGCTCGCGTCCTTCGGATATGCCAACGTTCCCGTCATCCGTCGCCCTCGCGTCGCCATCCTGGCCACCGGTGATGAAGTCCAGAACCCTGGCGAACCGTTGGAACCCGGCCGATTGTTCGACAGCAACACCTATGACGCCGCCGCGGCCGTCCGACGTTGGGGCGCAGAGCCTGTCCTCATCGGCATAGCACGCGACAACATGGAAGACCTACGCGCCAAGCTCAAGCTGGGGCTTGAGGCCGATCTACTCATCACCTCAGCTGGCGTCAGTGCCGGTGCCTTTGACATGGTCAAGGACGCCCTCTCGGAACTCGGCTCCATCGACTTCTGGGCAGTACGTATGAAGCCTGCTCGACCCATCGCCTTCGGCCTGCTGCAAGCGCCCGGTGGTCGGCGAGTGCCGCACCTTGGCCTACCTGGCAATCCTGCCAGCGCCCTCGTAGCGCTGGTCCAATTTGGACGCCCTGCCATCGCCAAGATGCGAGGCACGACCCCGACCCCTCTGCCCACCGTGAAGGCCATCCTTGACGACCCCATCCACAATACCGATGGCCGTCGCGTCTACGCTCGAGTAGCCTTAGAACGCATAGATGGCCAGATTCATGCTAGGCTCACTGGAGCCCAAGGTTCCAATCTGCTGACCTCGGTCGCTGAAGCTGATGGATTAGCGATCTGCCCAGAGGAAGAGCTAATGCGAGAATCGGGCGCTCAAGTGGTGGTTCAGCTATTGGACTGGAAAGACCACTCTGCCCTTCTGACCGACCAACTCGATATTACAAAATGAATGAAAGTAATAGCCAAGGAGTGCCACCGATGACCACCGACCAAACAACAGAGCAAGAGGGCGGCGAAGTCGCGATCGAAGAGGTCGAGCCTTTGTACTCATTCTCTCCAGAAGTGATCACCGCACTAGGGCTTTCGATCCCTCTCGTTATTGGCGAGCGCCTCTGTGATGCTGCTCTCTCGAAGCTGAAAGAGGACGATGCCTGGCGCACGATGAGCTACAAGGAATTGCGCAAGCTGTTCCGTGACAACTGCTCCGACCAGGACGGCTACCTATCACCTCAAGCTCCACTGCTTGAAACCGTAGTACGCATGCTGCTCGCGGCCAAGAAAGACGCCGTTTCCCTGTCCGACGTTCACGCGGAGCTCTCCGACCTGTGGATCACGTCCCCGTGGCCCCGCCACATCAGCATCGAGTCCATGCAACGTGTCCTCGACAACGGCGTCGCGTACGGTATCGTCCGGGCGGACTAGACCTGTCGTCGGTCCTCGCAGATCCAACGTAAAACAAAAGGGGCGGCCACATCGTGGCCGCCCCTTTTTGATGAAGAGAATCTTCTTGTTACGCCGCTGCTGTTGCGAGTTGCCCCTTGGCTGCTTCAGCGATCTTGGTGAACGCCACTGCGTCCGTTATCGCGATGCTCGACAGCACCTTGCGGTCCAGCTCGATCTTAGCGAGCTTCAGCCCGTAGATGAACTGACTGTAAGACATCCCGTGCATTCGCGCCGCAGCGCCGATACGGATGATCCACAGCCGACGCATGTCGCCCTTGCGCTCGCGCCGGTGGCGGTACGCATAGCTCAGCGCATGCAGCATCGATTCTTTAGCCCTGCGGTAAAGCAGGTGCTTGGATCCTCGGTGTCCCTTTGTAAGGGCGAGGAGCCTCTTGTGTCTCTTGTGTGCGGGTACTCCGCGTTTGACGCGTGCCACGAAGGGCCTCCTGATGATTGCCCCGCCGAATCCTCGGCGGACGTTCTTCTCTTACTTGTTGTAGGCGGGGATCAGCTTCAAGATACGCTTGCGCTGCGTCGGTGAAACGGGCTGCTTCTCATCGAACTGGGCGCGCACAACTCTCGGCTTCTTCCGGCGCAGGTGGCTGGAGTGGCGCTTCATGCGCACCAGTTTCCCCGTCCCGGTGATTCCGTAGCGGGCTTTTGCGCCCTTGTGTGTCTTCATCTTCGGCATGTTACAAACCTAACCCTAAGTCGTCTTCTTCGTCCAGTTCCACCGGCTTCGTCACTGGCGCGGCCTTCGCCGGTGCCAGGATGATGCTCATGAAACGTCCCTCAAGCTTGGGAGGCTGCTCTAGCTTAGCCTCGTCCTCAAGGACGTCATTCACTTGTTTCAGTAGCTTGACGGCAAGCTCCGGGTGGTCGATCTCGCGTCCCCGGAACATCACCGACACCTTCACCTTGTTGCCAGCGCTCAGCAAGCGGTGGACAAGGCGTTCCTTCGCCTGGATATCGTGCAACCCAATCTTCGGCCGGAAACGCACTTCGCGAAGATTGTTCGTCTTCTGCGTCTTGCGCATCTCCTTCTCTTTGGTCGACTGGAGATAACGGAACTTTCCGTAGTCCAGCAGACGACAAACTGGAGGTACCGAATTGGGTGCGACTTCAACCAGATCGAGGTCGTGGTCACGGGCCAATTGCATTGCGTCTCGTGCAGACATGACACCTAATCGGCCGCCATCTTCGTCTATAACCCGGACCTCTGGCACCCGGATACGATCGTTGACGCGATATTCCTTAGCTATGTTGTTAGTCCCCGTCCATGCAGAAAATCGGGTGCCGCTCCGCGACACCCAGCACCTAGGAAATATATCAGAAGCGGGGCTTGGGGTAAAGAGACTTCACTGGACTCCTCGCCTACCCAAACGCCTCTCCGTACCCGCGATCAACCGCCTGATGTTGTCGCGGTGCATCACGATGATCAATCCTCCCGCCCCCAGCGTGAACAGGAAGTAGGCGAGGTGCAGATCGAAGAACAGCGTTCGTACCCCGAAAAGCACGATGACACTGGATACCCCAAGCACGGAACCCAGGGAAACATATCGCGTCGCGACGACGACCGGGACGAACATCCCCAACCCGACTACCGGTGCCCACGGCCCCAGAGCCGAAATCGTACCGAGTCCGGTCGCGATCCCTCGTCCGCCCTTGAATCCCGCTAGCACTGGCCAGATGTGCCCCGCGATGACCCCCGTGCCTACCAGGGCGTGCAGTATCGGGTCGTCGCTGAGCGCCCGTGCTAGCGCCACCGCCCCGAACCCCTTCGCGGCGTCTGCGAGCAGTACCGTCACAGCCGCGACCTTCCCTGAGGTACGAAGAACGTTTGTCGTACCCGTCTTCCCGCTGCCCACGGTTCGAATATCGACCCGCTTCGTCAGCATCACCACGTAGAGGCCCCACTGCACGCTACCGATCAGGTACGCGATGGGGACGAGCAGCCACTCGATCACGACCGCTTCTTTGCCTTGGCGTGTACGGGGCCCTTGCCCTTGGCGCGCGCCTGTGCCTTCGATCGTGCTGGGGCGGCCTTAGCACGTGCTTGTGCCTCCGCCTGGGGGTGTGCGCGGGGCTGCTTCGCCACAGCTTTCGACCTGTTCTGGCCGATCACGTGAACCTTGCCTTTACCGCGGAACTCCAACCGCAGGTGTATACCTTCATACCCGAACGTCTCTCGGATGGTGTTCTCCAAGTAACGCTCGTAAGAGAAATGCACACGATGCGGGTTGTTGCAGTAGAAAACGAAACTGGGTGGCCCAACCGATTCCTGTTTCACCCTGTAGATCTTGAGTGACCCCGTGATCTCCGCCGGAGGCAGATGACGCGAGATAGCGCCCATCGCCGCACGGGTCAATTCGCTCGGCGACACCCACTCCATCCGCTTCCGGTGTACTGCGAACACCGTGCGGAGTAGGTTTTCGATACCTGTGCCTTCAAGCGCCGAAATGAATACCACCGGCGTGCTGGACATGAACTTCAGTCTGTTGAGTACACGTCGGCGGAACGCCCTCTCGTCGCGGATCGTGGGCTCGTCCATCAGATCCCATTTGTTGACTGCAACCACCGCGCCCTTGAACGACTCCATCACCTGGCCCGCGATGTGCAGGTCTTGGTCCGTCGCGATCTGCGCCGCATCGATCACCAGCACCGCCACGTCACATTGGTCGATCGCTCGAACCGCGCGCAGCACGCTGTACCTTTCGATGCCAGGTACGATTGCGCCACGACGACGTATCCCCGCCGTATCCACCAGCACCGCGTCTTGATCCTCGAACGTGAACGGCGTGTCCAGCGCGTCGCGGGTGGTACCCGGTACCCCGCTCACGATCGACCGCTCTTCGCCCAGGATCATATTGGTCAGCGCAGACTTGCCGACGTTCGGCCGCCCGATGATCGCGATCTGCGCAGGGCGTTCGGTCTCGTCATCGTCATCTTCAATCGGTTCCAGGTGAAGTTGATCCGTCACCGCGTCAAGGATGTCGTCAAGCCCTGTCCGATGTTGGGCGCTTGCAGGGATCGGCGTGCCGACTCCTAGCGCGTAACCCTCGACCGCCAATGCCTCTTGTTTAACGTTGTCGATTTTATTCGCGACCAATACGGTCGGCTTCCCTGCACGACGCAGTTGCTCGGCGAGGCTCTCGTCGGCGTAGGTCGCCCCTGTGCGCGCGTCGATCACGAAGATCACCGCGTCCGCGCCTAGGACCGCCGCCTGGACTTGACCTGCGATATGGGCTTCCATCTCAGTCTCGGGTTCGGGCACCAACCCGCCTGTATCCACGATGAGCAGCTTGCGACCAAAGTGCTCGATCTCCGCTACCAGCCGGTCGCGGGTCGTCCCTGCGATCTCAGAAACAATCGCTTCGCGCCTGCCGGCCAGCGCGTTGAACAGACTCGACTTGCCGACATTGGGGCGACCAACGATCGCGATCAGCGGCTTGGACGCCGGAACGGGTACACGACGAGAGATCGTCCCTATCGTGCCCATCTTTTCTACGGGGGTTGCTTCACTGGTCATCGGACTACTTTCCTGCTGCAAGCAGACGGAGAACCGCCTTCTGTGCGTGGAGCCTGTTGCCTGCCTGCAGGTAAGCAACCGACTGGGGGTGGTCAAGCATCCCCGATGGCATCTCTTCGCCGTAATGCACCGGCATTGGGTGCATCACCAGCGCGCCGGCATTCGCCCCGGCCAGCAGTTCCTCATTGACCTGGAACCCTTGAAAATCAACTTTGCGTTGGGCCGACTCCGCTTCCTGGCCCATACTCGTCCACGCGTCGGTGTAGATGACATCTGCGCCATCTACCGCTTCGCGAGGATCATCCGTCACCTGGGGTGTTTCCCCGCGCGCCGCGATTGCCGCCAACTCTCCACCCTTGAAGGCGTAACCCTCGGGTGAAGCGATGGCGAATCGCCCGCCCGTCGCCGCGCACGCCAAGCCGAGGCTGAGCGCGCAGTTATTCGCATCGCCCACGTACGCGATCTTGACCCCGTCCAGATGCCCTAGCTTCGAGCGCACCGTCTGCAGATCAGCCAGCGCCTGGCATGGATGCTCCACGTCAGATAACGCATTCACCACCGGCACTGACGCACGGGCGGCCAATCGCTCCAGCGACCGATGACTATTCACCCGAGCCACGATCAACGCCACCCACTGATCAAGGACGGCCGCCACATCTTCAACCGGCTCCCGGCTGTCCATGTCTACTTCGCCCTTGCCCAGATAGATCGCGTGGCCACCGAGCTCGTAGACGCCCACGTCGAAGCTGACTTTCGTGCGTAGGGACGGCTTCTCGAACAGCATCGCAACGCTTCGGCCTTCCAAAGGCCTACCGCTGCTCTGGCCTGCTCGGTACGCGTCGCTCCAGTCCAGCAGCATCGCGATCTCACCGGAGGTCAGATCATTTATTGAAAGAAAATCTTGAGGCATAACTCTTTACCGCAACTACTTCGGATTACTGGGGCCCCTGAGGGGATTCATATCCCTCGAATCGCCCCGTCAGATTGTTCGTGACTACGTCCGTGTAGGCCGCCCACGCTTCGTCGGCGAGATCCTTCGTGGCCGCGATCTCTTTGGCCTCGACTCCACGTCGTACCGCGTCGTGGTACAGCCTCGTTAGGTCATACCACTTGTCGTAACGCCGTTCGCGCTCTGATTCGGGAACTATCCCTGCCATGTTGTTTCCTAGGATTGGCGCTTAGAACTGGCGCCTGAAATTGGGGCCTAAAATTGGCGTAAGAATCGCATGTCGTTGCCGTAGAACAACCGGACATCTTCGATCCCATACTTGAGCATAGCGATCCGCTCTGGCCCCATGCCGAATGCGAACCCAGAGTAAACCTCGGGGTCATAGCCAACGTTGCGAAGCACGTTCGGGTGCACCATCCCCGCTCCCATGATCTCCAACCAACCCGCCCCACGGCAGATCCTGCACGAGTTATCCGTGCCGTCGCAGTTGAAGCAGTCGATCGAAACATCGACCCCCGGCTCCACGAACGGGAAGTAGTCGCAACGGAACCGCATCTTTCGCTCGCTGCCGAACATGCGCCGCGCGAATTCGTGCAACGTGTGTTTCAGATTCGCGAACGTGATGCCCTTGTCTACCGCCAGACCCTCTACCTGGTAGAACTGGGACTCGTGCGTCGCATCCGTCGCCTCGTACCGGTACACCTTGCCGGGAACCACAACCCTGATCGGCGGCTCGTGCGCCTCCATGATTCTCGCCTGCATCGGCGACGTGTGGGTGCGCAGCAGAGTCGTGAACCGACCCTCTGCGTCTTTGTTCGCATCGATCCAGAACGTGTCGAACATGTCTCTGGCCGGGTGATCTTTGGGTATGTTCAGAGCTTCGAAGTTGTACCGATCCAACTCCACTTCGGGCCCTTCCACCACCTGGAATCCCATCCCCCTGAATATCTCCGTGATCTCACGCAAGATGATCGTTGAGGGGTGCAAGCGTCCCACCGCCAGCGACCGCCCAGGAAGCGATATGTCTATCGCATCGTCAGCCAGCGAATCCAGTCGAGCGTTCACGATGGCTGCCTGGCGTTCGCCGAGGCGACCCTCCAGAGCAACTTTAACCTTATTACCAGCGGCGCCAATCACCGGGCGGGCGTCCGCCGGTAACGTGGACACGCCGCGCAGCACCTGCGTCAGCTTGCCTGAGCGACCGAGATACTCCACTCGCCAAGCTTCGATCCCGGACGAGTCCGGGATCGACTCAAGCTCTTGGAGCGCAGCGTCGCGAAGGGATTCCAACTCTTGCAGATGTGTGTTTTCAGCCATGTATGTTAGCCAGTGGTTTACCGCAGACAGAGGTGAGGGACACACAAAGTATAGAGTATCGCGCGTACGAGGGGGCGACGCGGAGACCCCCCTCGCGCCATTAAACCGAAACGGCTCCCCACGCGACATCGTGGGGAGCCGCCATATGTTCGGCCATATGGGCCTTACGACCCGCCGCAAGGCCCAACGGCGACCGGATTACCGCGCCTACGTCGCGGCAACTTCCTCGCGCTGCTTAACCTGAACGGTCAATTGCTTGGCCTTCTTGGCCTCAAGCTTCGGCAGCGTCACCGTCAGCACACCCGCGTCGTAACTCGTGTGGGCCTTTTCCGAGTCGATCGAGTCCGGAAGCCGGATCGATCGTGCGAACGACCCCGTTCGACGCTCGCTCAACACGTACGTCCCGCTAGCCCGCTCGTCATCCTGTCCGGTGTGGCCTGAGATGCGCAGGACGTCATCATCAATCGTCACGCTGATGTCCTCGGGCTTAACGCCCGGCAACGACGCCTCAACGATCACCGAATCTTCGTCCCGCACCACGTCCAGCGGTATCCGCCAACTCTCGGCGCGAGCGCCTTCAGCGTGAGCAGTCGCAGCGTGGAATCCCGCGCTACGGAAATCCCTGAACGGCCTGCGCAACTCCGCGAATGGGTCCCATCGTTCGATCAACATAGTGCAGCTCCTTGATCCGTTGTGTATGTTCTGCTGATGCCTATAACAGCATATACAGCAATTCTTATGATGTAAATATTCTTGATACGATTCATATCAAGTAACGGCGCGTAAGAATAGCCCTCAGAAACGATGGCCGGGCGAGGCACCCTGCTAGAATCCGAGCATCATGCCTCTCTCAAAACTCCTCATCGCAAGCAACAACAACCACAAAGTCACCGAGTTCAAACGCCTCTTCGCCCACCTGCCAATCGAGCTCGTGACTCCCAACGACATCAACCTCAACCTGGATGTCGATGAGACCGGCGATACTTTCGAGGCCAACGCCCAACTCAAGGCCCGCGCCTTCGCCGAGGCCAGCAGGCTCCCCGCGCTCGCCGACGACTCCGGCATCGAGGTTGACGCGCTCAACGGTCGACCAGGCGTGCTCTCCGCCCGTTACGGAGGCGAAGGCCTCGATGATGCTGGCCGCGTCCAACTCCTCCTGCGTGAAATGGCCGCAGTCCCTGACGACCAACGCGCCTGCCGCTACCGGGTGGTACTCGTGCTTGTCGATCATGCCAAACCTGCGGGAACAGAGGATTCCACCGAGGGGCGCTGCGAAGGCGTCGTCGCCCACGCCACATCGGGAACCAATGGCTTCGGCTACGACCCCATCTTCTACGTCCCCGCCTTCGGCAAGACCATCGCTGACGTGACCTCAGACCAGAAGGACTCCATCAGCCATCGTGGCATCGCGGCCCGCGCGATGGCCGAGATACTCGCCACACGCACGGCATAAGCTTGCTCATGGGATAATGGCCTCAATGGCAGACCAGACGACCACCATCAACGACGCCCTAGGGCGTCCTATCCGTGACCTTCGTATCTCCGTCACCGACCGGTGCAACTACCGCTGCACCTACTGCATGCCCGCCGAGATATTCGGCGAGCGCTACCACTTCCTCCCCCGTGAGGAGGTGCTTACCTACGAAGAGATCACCCGCCTCACGCGGATATTCGTATCCCTTGGCGTCAACAAAGTCCGCCTCACGGGCGGCGAACCTCTCGTCCGCCGGGATATCGCCGAACTCGTAGCGCAGCTCAACACCATCCCTGGTGTCGACGACCTCACGCTCACCACCAACGGCTACCTCCTCGCTGACCAAGCTGAAGCGCTCAAGCGCGCGGGCCTCGCCCGCATCACCGTCAGCATCGACAGCCTTGACCCCGAGGTCTACGCCTCCATGAACGGTCGCGGCTACGACCCGTCCAAGACCCTCGCTGGGATCGCAGCCGCTGAGGCTGCAGGCCTTGGCCCCATCAAGCTCAACTCCGTCATAGAGCGTGGCACCACCGACCGCACCGCAGTCGCATTGGCGGCCCACTTCAAGGGCACCGGCCACATTCTCCGCTTCATCGAGTTCATGGATGTTGGCAACCTCAACGCCTGGGATCGCTCCAAAGTCGTCCCGTCGGCTGAGTTGATCGAGCGCATCAACGCCGAGACCCCCATCGAACCCGTTGACCCCAACTACCCCGGTGAGGTCGCCGAGCGCTGGCGTTACGTGGACGGCACCGGAGAGCTTGGCTTCATCTCTTCCGTAACGCAGCCCTTCTGCTCCGGCTGTACCCGCGCCCGCCTCTCACCCGAGGGCAAGCTGTTCACCTGCCTCTTCGGCAGCGACGGCTTCGACCTCAAAACGCCCCTCAGAACTGGCGCCACTGACGACGAGATAACCGCCCTCATCACCGGAGTCTGGAGCAAGCGTACCGACCGCTACTCCGAACTCCGCGCCACCGAGGGCGCAACCACCCGCAAGATTGAGATGTACCAGATCGGCGGATAGATCCGATCGGGGAATAACAGTGCCCACCTACGACATATACACGGACGGCTCATGCAGCGGTAATCCTGGTCCTGGCGGCTGGGGTGCCATCGTCATGGACGGCGTATCCAAGACTCCGCTCTCCGGCGGTGACCCCGCCACCACCAACAACCGCATGGAGATGCTCGGCGTCATTGAAGGCCTCGCCTTCCTGCCAGCCGGATCCCCAGTAACCGTCCACAGCGATAGCCAGTACGTCATCAACACCATGACCAAAAACTGGAAGCGCAACGCCAACCCCGACCTGTGGGTTCGCATGCAAACGCTCGTCGACGAACGCGCCGTTAAGTGGGAGTGGGTGCGCGGCCACAACGGCCACCCCCTCAACGAAGAGGTCGACCGTCTAGCCGTAGCTGCCATGAGCGAATTCAAGGCCACGCGCGCTCCTGCGGGACGCGCCCCTGCAGGCGGCGCCCCTGAACCCCTGTCTGACACCCTCACCCACGTCGACTCCGAAGGCAACGCCCGCATGGTCGATGTCGGCGACAAACCGGACTCCGTCCGCACCGCCCTCGCGGGCGGCACCATCACCATGCACCCCGCTACCCTCGCCCTCATCCTCGAAGGCAAGGTTGAGAAGGGCGACGTCTTTACCGTCGCCCGCCTCGCCGGCATCAACGCTGCCAAGCACACGTGGGAGCTCATCCCCCTGGCGCACCAGATCCCGCTCAGCCACATCTCCGTGGACTTCGAGTCAGATGCCGCAGCAGGCGTCGTCACCATCACCGGATCCTCGCGAACCAACGCCAAAACCGGCGTCGAGATGGAAGCCCTCGCAGCCGTCTCCATGGCCGCGCTCACCGTCTACGACATGTGCAAAGCCGTCGATCGGGCCATGGTCATCGGCCAGATCCGCCTCCTCGAAAAGCGTGGCGGCACCCACGGCGACTACACCGCGTAGAACGCCCTACAGCAGCTTCTGGACGGTCTTGCTCTTGGCGCCTCGCGACCTCAACTTCGTCGCCTGCATCACAGCGCTGAACGACTCTCGCGATATCTGGAACAGCCATTCGTGGCGTATGTTCGCCACCCGCAACCGATCGTCCTCCGTCACCGCCATCCGCACGAACTCCAGCGGCACTGGCTCCTCGAACGCCAGGTAGTCATACCAGAAGTCCTTGATCCCGTGATCCACCGCCGTCACCAGACCGATCCCCGGCACCGACTTCGCGTACCCCACGTAGCTCGACGTGCAGTACAACAGCACCATATCGCCAACATCCATGTTCTTAGGCATCGCCCGATTCCCGAATTGCCCACCCTCGATCATCACGTGACCGGGTGTCGTAGGATCGGCGTAGACCGCGAAGTAGCAGCGTGGTGATTCATCGTTTGTCATGGTCATGGCCTGGAAAATAGCAGGTTTGCTCCAAGAAATCTTCCCTACCAGGGCTATAATCCTGGCCTATGACGCAACAGGCCCGTGACGCGCTACTTGATGGACTGAATCCCGCCCAACGCCAGGCCGTCGAGCACGTCGACGGTCCCTTGCTCATCGTGGCCGGGCCAGGCAGCGGCAAGACGCGTGTCATCACCCACCGCATCGCCTACCTCAACCGTCACGTCGGCATCGGCCCTGGCCGCATCGGCGCCGTCACGTTCACCAACCGTGCTGCCAAAGAGATGCGCACTCGACTTGAGCACCTCCTCGGCGATCGCGCGCGCTATGTCAGCGCCGGTACGTTCCACTCGCTCTGCGCCCAGATCCTCAGGCGTGATGGCAAGGCCATCGGCCTCCCGCCAGAGTTCGTCATCATGGACGACGACGACCAGCTTGGCCTCATCAAGCGAGCCATGGTCATCTGCGAAGTCGACCCCAAGAAGTTCCCACCACGCTCCATCCTCAACGCCATCTCCTCGGCCAAGTCGCAACTCCTGACCCCTGAAGGCCTCGCCCAACGTGCCACCGGCTACTACGACGAAGTCGTCAGGCGTATCTTTATCGAGTACCAAACGCTCATGTCCCGCTCCCGTGGCGTCGACTTCGACGACCTCCTCTCCCGCACCATCGAGCTCTTCCGGGAATCGCCTGAAGCCCTCGCCAAGTACCAGGAGCGCTTCATCCACCTCATGGTTGACGAGTTCCAAGACACCAACGTCGCCCAGTACGAGATCGCCAAGCAGATCGCGGGTAAGTACCGCAACCTGGCCGTCGTGGGCGACCCTGACCAGTCCATCTACTCCTGGCGCAACGCTGATATCCGGAACATCCTCAGCTTCCAGAAGGACTTCCCCGGCACCGTCGTCGTCAACCTCTCGCAGAACTATCGCTCCACCTCCAACATCCTCAACGCCTCGCGCAAGCTCATCTCGGCCAACCGCCATCGGCTTGAGCAAGACCTGTTCACCGACAACGAAGAAGGCGCCAAGATCATCATCGCCGAGGCCTACAACGAGGACGAAGAGGCCCAGTTGGTCCTCCAGGAAGTTGAACGGCTGACCCGCGAAGAGGACTTCAAGCTACGCGACTTCGTCGTCACCTACCGCGTCAACGCCCAGTCACGTGCGCTCGAAGAAGCGTGCCTCCGCTATGGCGTGCCGTACAAGCTCGTCGGCGGTACCCGCTTCTACCAACGCCGTGAGGTCAAAGACCTCGTTGCCTACCTCCGCTTGCTCCAAGACCCTTACGATGAGCCCAGCCTCATCCGCGTCATCAACGTCCCCGTGCGCGGCATCGGCAAGCGCTCCATCGACGACCTTATCGCCTGGGCGGGCAGCCTCAGCATCCCGGCCTACGCTGCCCTCCAACTGCTCGCAGGCGATGGCACCGAAGCTCTCGACGGCGCACGTGACACCGACACCAGTCCTTTCAGCCCACGTCAGCGCCACCAGCTTGTCGGCTTCCTCAAGCTCATCAACGACCTCCAAGCGTGTCTGCCTGACATGGAGCTTCCCGAGTTGATCGATGAGGTGCTCACCCGCTCCGGTTACCGTCGATCGCTTCTCGATTCAGAGGAACCCGACGCCGAGGATCGTCTCGACAACCTCCGTGAGTTCCGGGGAGTCAGCGCCGACTGGGTGGGCATGCCCTCCAGCGAATCCCTGCAACCGTTCTTGGAGAACGCAGCCCTCGTCTCTGAGCAAGACGCCATCGTCGAGGACGAGCAGCAGTACCTCACGCTTATCACCCTCCACCAGATCAAAGGGCTCGAGTACCCCGTCGTCTTCATCACCGGCGTCGAGGATGGCGTCCTGCCCCACACTCGCTCACTCGACGACCCTGATCAACTGGAAGAAGAACGTCGCATCGCCTACGTGGGCATGACCCGCGCCCGCAAGCGCCTCTACCTCCTGCGCTCGTTCCGTCGGCGCCTCTTCGGCGCACCGACCGGCAATCCCCCGTCGCGGTTCCTTCGCGACATCCCCGAAGAGCTTGTGGAGGCCGCCGCAACCCGTGCCCGAGCCACCGGAGGTGGCCTTCGCGCACCCGGATCACCAGGCGCCACGCCGGCCTCCATCGTCGACGACGGCCCAATCGTCCAAGCGGGCCCGCCGCCATTCAGGGCAGGGGACAAGGTCTCCCACGCATCCTTCGGCGAAGGCATCGTCGTCAACTGCCTCGCCAAGCCTGGCGATTACGAGATCACCGTCGCTTTTAAGGGCCAATCGGGGATCAAGCGTCTCCTCCACAGCTTCGCCAAGCTTGAGTCTGCCCAGACCCCTCCAAGCCCCAAAGTTGTAGCTGAGCCTATATCCGAGCCTTTTGAAGGGTAAACTCCCTCCTGTGACTTCTGACATGGCCAACTCAAACGACGCCCAGGGCCAACGATCCGCAACTTCGTCCTCCTCTCCAGGAGCCGGGGTCGAGTTGTCCATCGTCATGCCCGCCTATAACGAAGGCGCCCGTATCGCGCCCACGATCCGCGAGTACCTGGATCACTTCAGCCGAATCTACGGCGCTGCCTTTGAGATCGTCGTTGTCCTCAACGGCTGCCGTGACGACACCCGTGAGGTCGTGGAGGCGGCCGCTCAGCGCAGCCCATCGGTACGGATCATCGAATTCACGCAACCGCTAGGGAAGGGCGGTGCCATCTGGGAAGGGCTCGCCGTCGCCTATGGCAACAAACTCGCCTTCGTCGACGCCGACAACATGGTCCGCGCCCCTGAAGCTGAGAAGCTCATCCGTGCCCTCGACACCCACGATGTCGCCATCGCCAACCGATTCGCTGGCGTTGAAGAAGGCGGCTCCAGCCAGCCCCCCATGCGCAAGATCATCAGCCTCGGCTCCCGCCTTTGGGTTCGCCTCTTTCTTGGCCTGCCCTATGAAGACACCCAATGTGGCGCCAAAGCATTCCGCACCGTCGCCTGGCGTCACCTCGCCCCGGAGATCCAAGAGCGTAGTTGGGCCTTCGACCTCGACGTCCTCGCCCACGTCCGACGCCTCGATCTCTCCGTCGCCGAGGTCCCCGTCCGCTGGCGTCACGTCACAGAGGGCTCCAAAGTCAGACCCTGGAAAGACGTCCCGCGCACGCTCCTCTCCACTCTCGCCATCCGCCGCCGCTCCCGTCCGCGCTAGCAGCCGCGCTACCCCCTGGATGCCCTAGTACGCGAGAAGTTCACGCAACTTGGCGGCTATCTTCTCTGCCGTTGGCATGAACGCAGCCTCCAGCGTTGGCGCGAAAGGCATCGCCGGAACCTCAATGCCCGCGCAACGCATGATGGGCGCGTCCAGCGAGCCGAATCCTTCCTCGGCGATCATTGCACTTACCTCTGCCCCGACACCGCCTGTTCGGTTGTCCTCATGCACGATAAGCACGCGACTCGTACGAGCGACCGACTCAAGCACGGTTTCGCGATCGATCGGGCGCACGGTTCTCAGATCCACCACCTCAACATCGAATCCCTCGCCTGCCAGAACTTCCGCAGCCTGTAGGGAGTAGTGGACGGTTAGGCCATAGGTGACGATGGTCGCATGCGCACCACGGCGTTTGATATCGGCGGAACCGATGGGCACCACGTAATCGTCGTCCGGCACGTCTTCGTGAACCGACCTGTACGTCCGCTTGTGCTCCAAGAAGATCACCGGATCATCGTCGCGGATAGCCGCAGTCAGCAGACCTTTTGCGTCGTACGGTGTGGACGGCGTGACCACCTTCAGGCCGGGCGTGTGGGCGAAGATCGCCTCAACGCTTTGTGAGTGGTAAAGCCCACCACGAACCGGCCCTCCGTAAGAGCATCGAACGACCATCGGCGCATTGAGCTTTCCCTTCGTTCCGTAACGAACTCGGGCCGCCTCTCCTACCAACTGATTGATGGCGGGCCACATGAAGTCCGCGAATTGGATCTCGGCTATAGGCCTTCGCCCGTCCATCGCAGCTCCCAGAGCGATGCCAGCGATGCAAGCCTCAGCGAGCGGCGCATCAATCACCCTGCCTTCTCCGAACTCATCGAGGAGGCCCTGCGTAGCGAGGAACACTCCACCACGCTTGCCGATGTCCTCTCCGATCACGAACACATCGGGATCTGAGCGCATCGCACTCTGTATGGCCGCGCGGACGGCCTCGATGAGCGTCATGGTAGTCAAATCACCCCTCCGCGTAGACGTGCGCAAGCACGTCCCCATCGTCTGGATACGGAGCTGCGTCCGCTTCGTTGGTTGCCTCGTCTACCTCTCGCTGAGCCTGTTCCCGGATCTGAGCGTCCTCCCCCGCGTCAAGCAAGCCAGCCTTCATCAGGAGTTCCTGCAACTTCTTGAGCGGGTCTCGCAAGCGAGCTTCCTCCACTTCTGCGCGCGCTCGGTAAAGGGTGTCGTCGTCGTCGCTCGTGTGAGGAAGGTATCGCTCTACGTTGAGCTCAACGATGGACGGCCCGTTTCCGGCCGCGGCATACATGACCGCGTCTGAGACCGCTTGGTAGGAGGCGATGACGTCCGTGCCGTCGACGGTGGTCCCACGCATGGCGTAGGCGGCCGCCCTCTGAGCGACGTGCTCGATCGCCATCTGTCGCCGCGTGGGCGTCGAGATGGCGTATCCGTTGTTCTCGATCAGGAAGATCACGGGCAACCGATGGATCGACGCGAAGTTCATTGCCTCGTGAACCTCGCCCTGAGAGGTTGCTCCGTCGCCGAAGAAACATGCCACAACCGTGTCGCGGCCAGTCATCCTTCTACTGAGGGCGAACCCTACCGCCTGGGGAGCGTGTGGGCCGATCACGCTGGAACTGTTCACGAACTTCAACTCGGGCATTGCGCCGTGCTGCGGGAACTGACGGGCTCCAGACATGGGCTCCCCATCTTTGGCCATGAATCCCAAGATCGATTCAAGCGGGGTAAGGCCCAACGCGGTTGTGACACCGAGGTCTCGGTAGTACGTGAAACAGAAATAATCAGGAGCACTGGCGCGCAAGGCCCACACCGCAGCCAACTGCGCTGCCTCGTGTCCCTGGCAAGACGCGACGATCGCTGCTTGTCCCTGCCGATTCAGCGCCCACACCCGCTCATCCAATTTCCGCACAAGAACCATGGTGGAGTAGATATCCAGCAGATCACTGCTGGTCAGGCCCTCGGGCAAGTCCTGACTCTGCGGCGGTGCTCCCTCGCGTTTGGAGGGTTTGTTTGGCTGAGTCATAGCGCGCGCGTTGACCGCATCCCCTTTCACCGGTTCCCGATACTCACTCCATCCCTACTGAGAAGCGCATCCTATCTGTTTAGGAGCTTCTCAACGTATTGTGACTTCGACGTGATGAATCGAGCTCAGCATGTGAACGACTCACGACGTTCCTGGCTAATACATAGGCGACCCCCGCTGCAACATCGCAGCCAGCCCTCAGGCTCGCCTTGCTTCCAGCACGGACGCATAGTTGGCGACGCCCGCACCACCCATGTTGAAAACGAGACCCAGGTTCGCACCTGGAAGCTGAGGTTCTCCGGCTGTCGCGGCTAGTTGCCAGAACGAAAGGGCATGCACCGACACACCGGTCGCCCCGACCGGGTGATCCTGAGCCTTCAGCCCTCCCGAAAGGTTGCCGGGTAATCCTCCTCCTCGATAGGCCCTTCCATCCTCGATGACTTGCCACCCTCGCCATCCGCCGCCGCTCCCGCCGCTAGCCCTCGCTAGTGTCATTCAACCAAACTCGCTCCCATAACGTCATTGAGAGTCCGCGCCGACCGGTACCGAAGAATCTCTCGCCGCCCCCACTCCCCCGGTGCTCGAAGCAGAGCGTAATTGTTCCTTGAGCGCAGCGCTAGCGAAGTCGAAAGGTCTCTCACATCCGGGCGCAGATCGATCTAGCCAACGCCCTGTTAACGTCATCCTGAGTCCGCGCCGAGCGGTACCGAAGGATCTCTCACCGTCCTCTCTCCCTGTTTCTCGAGCGCAGCGACAGCGAAGTCGAAAGAACTCTCACCGGCCCTGTCCCTGATCCCGTTCGTCCTGAGGTACTCGAAGGGCGAACTCCCCCGCAGCAATCGTTTTCCTACCCCGCAACTCCGAGACAACCCTCCATACGCACGTACCATGACCCCAGACATGCGCTACATCCACCAAGACCACCTCGGCTCCACCTCCAGAACCTGCCCTGAGCCTGGCGAACGGGTCACCGACGACACCGACCGCCTCCACACCGGCCAACGCTTTGACGCTGCCACCGGCCTCTACTACTACAAAGCCCGCTACGGAGCCTGTCCACAGCGCAGACGAAGCGACCCCGCTGTAGCCCAACACCATCTATTCGGCGTCGGTGACCCGTAAGCGTGGAACCGCTGATCGAAAGCAACGTCACACACCTGGCTGCTGTAAGGTATTGCAGCATTTGCATGCCACACGACGTGGCGCAGCGGGGTTAGCGTCATGTTTACACGTCCAGACAGGGCTCCACGGCTCCCTCCCCGGTGGGTGATGCGTTCGGCATGGGCGATTCACATGGCGCTCGTTTCCCTCACTGGCGGACGCACGGGGCTTAGACGCCCTGATGAGAACCAGTACGGATGCTTCGGCTCACCACAATGGGGCGGCGCTCTGGCAAGCGACGACACGTTATCGTGTCGTACGTCGAACACGGTCCGGCGCTAGCGATTGTTGCGATGAACGGCTGGGCGCAGAACGACCCCGCATGGTGGCTCAACCTTCAAGCTTCGCCTGAGGCTGCCGTACAACTGCCGGACGGTCCGCGCAACGTGACTGCGCGTAGGGCGAGCGAAGAAGAAGCGTCGGACTTTTGGGTCGCACACGGAACTAAATGGCGCGCGCAAGACTACGGCTGGCGTAGGTCACGTGAAACCCCGTGGATCATCCTTGAACCAAGGCCGGCTGCTCCTCACGCTGCTTGATCTGACTTCCGAACGAACCCCGGCCAAGAGTCCGCCGCAATCGGTATCGCAGGGCTAGGGACCACCAAAGACACTCCATCGAAGAATCCCGAAGCGGTTTCACGCAGCGGATGGGCTGACCCCTGTGCTCGCCGCTAACCGGCCCTGCACTCAGTGCCACCTCCCGGACACCCATGAAAGTGACAACTGCCCGTAGCGCGGTCGTCACCACAATCACTATCCTGGTTCATGCACACCGTCGGGCTCCAACTGGGCTTCACGCACGGCTCCCCGCACCCGGGGAGCAACCGGCCCGACATGGCCCAGACACGGTAAGAACGGTCAGAAATGGACAGAAACGGTCAGCATCAAGATGCGCGACGCGAACCGCAGCGAATTCCCCAAACTCGGTAACGCTCAGAGGCAAAATGCACCAGGTTTTTCACTAGCCCTGGCCGCCTAATCCCTGAGACGGTGCCCAGAGGTAAATGGGTCACTTTGGTACAAAATGGATCATATTTTTGAAAAGTCACCGCCACCGACATCGATTGCCCAAACTTCAGAGGTGAATGAGCCACTTGGAGCCATAATGAGCCACATTATTCAAAAGCGAGACG
>ERZ890510.294-NODE-294-length-41724-cov-8.972258_pt1 | contig 41724 bp, 33 predicted proteins | sample MGYA00521265_ERZ890510 | MGnify/ENA primary metagenome ERZ890510 (study PRJEB32303, sample SAMEA104408624) | aquatic metagenome | biome: Brackish water; feature: Chemocline; material: water | place: Baltic Sea | collected 2014-10-26T21:54:00 | depth 110 m ... | reverse complement strand
GATTAAAAAATTAATTTTAGTTCTGCTGATATTTCTTATATCTTGTTCAAAAGATACTGATGAAGTTGAGATCAGCCAAAATAACTCAACTGCTAAAATCGTAGGTTATTTACCAACTTGGAGGTTTGAATTGAGCAGTAAAATTAAATATTGTAAACTCACTCATTTAAATCTTGCTTTTGCAAACCCAGACTCTAATGGGAGTTTAATTATGCCAGATATATCAAGTGTAGTAGCAGATGCAAAATCTAAAAATCCTAATATAAAAATATTTATTTCAATTGGTGGTGGCTCTTTAAGTAATGAGCAAGCTAGCAATTGGTCTAACTTAATTGATAATCCCCAAAACAGGTCTAAGGTTGTTTCAAAAATAGTTGAATTTGTTTTGTTAAACAATTTAGATGGAGTTGATGTAGATTTAGAATGGGATTATGTTACTAGTGGGTACAGTGCTTTTGTTATCGACTTAAATAGCGCTTTAGATCAACACTCGAAAATGATTACTGCAGCATTACCAGCTACTACTCGTTATTCTAACTTGTCAGATAACGCTCTAAGTGTATTTGACTTTATTAATATTATGAGTTATGATTTTACAGGACCTTGGAACCCTAAGGTTGTAGGCCAGCACAGTTCTTATAATCATGCCAATCAATCAATTAATTTTTGGAAAAATTCTATTGGATTGTCATCTGATAAACTTGTTTTAGGGATTCCTTTTTACGGATATGATTTCAGCGATTTAACAAACGTATCTTCATTTACTTTCGCTAATATGGTAAGTCTTAAAAACTCTAATGCAGATATAGATAATGTAGGTTTTAAGTATTATAACGGAAGACCAACCATTCGTTCTAAAGTACAATTAGCAAGTAATAAGGTTGGAGGGGTTATGATATGGGAAATTGGCCAGGACTCTTTTAATGAATATTCTCTACTTAAAACTATTCACAAAGAATTTAATAACTTAGGGTTTAAAACTACTGAACTTTGTAAAGAATAATTTATTTTTATATATTTCAGTATTCAGAAAACATGAAATCGTTAGAGTCTTTTTTATCACATATTAAAGCACATCCCAATAGCATATCTTCTTCTTTTAAGAAACCCAGAGCCTCACTATTATATATACTTATACGAACACCTCCCATCAAAAGAAAACCGATCTTATTTAAGTAGGGGAGCTGCAATTAAAAATTACTATTGAGATTTTTTGGGTTTTTAGTATTACTGGCCGTACAATAATCGTACAAGTTTTAAAAATAAAAAACCTAATCACTTGTTTATAAAGTAGTTAGGATTTTAATTGGTGGAGAAGATGGGATTCGAACCCACGACCTCTTGACTGCCAGCCAAGCGCTCTAGCCAACTGAGCTACATCCCCTTTTTTTATTAGATAAAAAACCGAAATATTTGACACATCTAATATATGTTTTGATTTTATAGTATCAAATTTTGACAGCTAATGGATAAAGTATTAGATGTTTTAAGTGAGTTAAAATAATTGTCTAAATTTAATATAAATCCATAATAATGAAAAAAATCATTTTAATATCAGTTATAATATTATTTAGTTGTAATGATAAAAAATTAAATTCAACAGAAATAGATAGACATAATTTTGGAATTGTAATTCATGGAGGGGCAGGGACTATTCTAAAAGAAAACATGTCAGATGAAATGGAATTAAAATACAAAGCTGTGTTAAAGACTGCAATTAAGGCTGGTTATGAAATACTTAAAAATGGTGGGTCAAGTCAATTGGCAGTGGAAAAATCAATAAATATTTTAGAAGACTCCCCATTGTTTAATTCTGGAAAAGGAGCTGTTTTAAATTCAAATGGATACGCTGAGTTAGATGCATCGTTTATGGAAGGAAAATTCCTTAATGCAGGGGCTGTTTCAGGAGCTACAAAAATTAAAAATCCTATTAGTGCTGCTATAAAAGTTATGGAGAATTCACCACATGTAATGCTGTCTGGTAATGGAGCTGATGAATTTGCCAGAAAACAAGGCCTTGATATAGTAAATCCAGATTATTTTATAACAGAAAGGAGAAAAAAAAATCTTGAAAAAATGAAATTAAAAGAGATTACTTTTAAAGAAAATTCAAGCAAACTGAATGAGGATGACTTTTATAAAAGTCAACTTTATGGCACTGTTGGATGTGTAGCTTTAGATAAACATGGAAATTTAGCAGCAGGAACATCAACTGGCGGAATGACCAATAAGAAATGGAATAGAATTGGGGATGCACCAATTATTGGAGCGGGAACCTATGCTAATAATTTAACTTGTGCTGTTTCGTCTACTGGATGGGGCGAATTTTTTATTCGAACAGTGGCTGCGTTTGATATTTCTGCACTGATGGAATATAAAAATTTGAAAATTGAAGATGCGGCAAGTTTAGTTATTAATGATAAAATTGGAAAATTAGGTGGAAATGGCGGAGTAATAGCAATTGATAACAAAGGCAATGTAGCTATGGAAATGAATACACCTGGAATGTATAGAGCACATATGAATTCAAAAGGAAAACTTTTAGTTAAGATTTATAAAGATGAGTAAAATTAGCTACTAAGAAACCAGATCACTGTTTCATTCCAATATTTCAGATTTAATGCTTTTTTTCTTTAGTGGGATAATTCTTATTCCAGTTGTTATGTACCCTCGATTTATGTATTTAAGTATACTTACTATGTTTGATTTGAAAAGAGTTTAGTAAACTTCATATAAACCTTCTCTCATTTCTTTTAGTAATTCTTAAGTCGGACAAACTTCTTTAAGTTCATCAGTATTTTCATTAACAAATTCACTTTTTGCATTATCTCTTTCATTCTCTATATTTTCACATTCAGTACAAAGGAATAAATTATGAATTTAAATAAATATAAGAAATAAACTTATTTGCTATCTTTAAAATATATATAAATTAACATGAAATTATTTCGAGAATTTAAAGAATTTGCGGTAAAAGGTAATATGATTGATATGGCAATTGGAATTATAATTGGCGCATCTTTTAACTCTGTTATTGACGTGTTAGTTAGAAAAGTAATATTACCGCCATTATCATTATTGTCTAATGGTATTAATCTGGAAAATCAAAAAATAGTATTAAGAGAATCACAAAAAAATAGTTTAGGTGAGCTTATAATTGAAGAAGCGGCAATTAACTATGGACTTTTTGTAGAAACTTTGTTAGATTTTTTAATAGTTGGTTTTACAATTTTTATTGTGGTCAAGTTTATAAACAGATTAAATAAAAAGGCAGAGGATCCAAAGGATAAATCAATTTCAACTCCAAAAAATATTCAACTATTGATTAAAATGAACGCATTACTTGAAGAACAAAATCGAATTTTAAGTAATAAAAAATAAAATTATTTGACTATAGCGCTGTACACAAGGGTTCTGAATTTTTCAGCAAGCTTAAGCTTGTAAGTTTCAAATGATTGAGTCATGTAAATAAAAACCATATTTTCAACAGGGTCTATTCTAAAATATGTTCCAAACATACCCCCCCAGCCAAAAGTTCCTTTAGAGCCAAATTTTGTATCACTCTCTTTAACCACTTCAAAGCCTAATCCAAACCCTTTCTTTTTGCCAAAAACTAATTTCTTGTATTTAAGTCCTATAGAATGATCTTCTTTCATTAACTCAATAGTTTTACTGGTTATGATTTTAGCATTGTTAAAAGTACCTCCATTTAAGAGCATTTGACAAAACTTCAAATAATCATTTGTCGTTGAAAGAAGTCCACCTGAGCCATTAAATAAAACTACATTTTCTGTAAAAGGAGAATTAGATTTATTATCAAACGACACAAGGTTTCCTTCACTTTCTTTTATATATAAAGTTGTTAATCTATGATTGTTAAGTTTAGGCAATTCAAAAAAGGTGTCTTCCATCCCAATTGGATCGAATAACCTAGTTTTTAAAAAATGATCTAATCTGAGTCCAGATAAAACTTCGATTAGATATCCAACAATGTCAGTTGAAGAACTATATCTCCATTGCGTGCCAGGCTCATACATTAAGGGAGTTTTTATTGCATCTTGGGTATATTCTTTCAGCGTCATCGAAATCACTTTTCTGTAATCATCTGGCCCTTTAAAACTAAATCCAGCAGAGTGCCTTAAAAGATCAATAATTTTAACATCGTTTTTGAGAGGTTTATTTTTTTTACGGGTTTTAACCGTTAAATTTTTGAACTCAGGAATATATTTATAAACAGGGTCATCTAGTTTAAATTTACCCTCTTCATAAAGTATCATAAGTCCTAATGAAACTATAGGTTTTGTCATTGACGCAATTCTAAAAATATCATTCTCATCAAGCTTGTCCTTTTCAGAAATATCAGAATAACCATAACTGTCAAAATGAATTATTTTTCCGTTTTTAACTATTGCAGTTTGGATAGCGGAAATATCTTTATTGTCAACATAGCTATGCATCACAGAATTTAAATTCAATAGCTTTTCTGTAGACATTCCATTTGCTTCAGGACTGTCTTTTTCTAAATAATTTTGACCTTTAATTGAAAAGAATATTAAAAAAAAGAGTAAAAAACTAAATTGTTTGGAGATTGATATAAAGTTCAATTTTTATAATGTTTAATCGGGATAAAAAATAATAAATAAATGTAATGTAAATTTAAATAAAATTATAAATTTGCCGGAAATTAAAAATTAGAAATGAAAGCATTAGGTCAAAAATCAAGATTAAGATTTATTTCTCACAATCCTTCTTCATATTTATTTGAAAGTATTAAAAAAATATTATTAAAAAAGAGAAAATAGATGTTTATTTCAAAATCCATTTTTTAGGAATTTTTACAAAAACATTTTTTGAATAATTATCCTTTTCAAAAAATAATCCAATATCTCCATTATTAAGAATTGTAATAGAAGAGTATGCCGATTCCCCTTTATAAACTGTTTTACTCTTTCCCCAATTTTTACCTTGATCAAAACTTACACTAAGCGAAAGGTTGACTCTATCTTTTGAGCTAAAGGCATTTGAAAATAATAAAGCATTTTTGTTTTTATAATTTAAAGGGTAGTTAATTAATCCGGCATTACACCCTGGATCTAAAAGTTCATTGTTTTTAAAACTGCTCCAACTCAAACCTTTGTCATTAGAAATGTGGGAATACCTATATCCCTTTGAGTTTAACCTAGAGTTAACCAGCCAATCTCCATTGGAAAGTTCTACTATTTTTGATTCATCCCCGGGTATTAAAGGAAAATCGACTAGAAACCAAGATTCCCCATGATCTATACTTCCAAAGACATGAGTGCCTTTATTAAGATTTACTAGGCAATGTAAAAGGGTGCCATCTTTTGTTTGAATCCCTCTTCCAGAGGTTATAAACATAAAGTCTTTTTCCCATCCATCCTTAATTATTTCGTTTGTTATTTCTTTAGGACTTGTCCAGCTTTTCCCATCATCAGAACTTTTAATAAGCATAAATTTATAGACATCTTTAGCCTTGTCAAGATCCATATAGTTGTAAAACATGAAAATTTCATCTGTTACCTTATCAACAATTAAAGATGGGTCCGAAGCTGATTCTCCTAATGGGTAGTCAATTATTTTTTCAATTTCACTCCAAGATTCACCATTATCATAACTTTTTCTTATAACTATGTTTATATCGCGATTCGTTCTTAAATCACCACAAGAAATATTGCGCTCATCTATTGCAGCTATTAATACCCCATTATTTGTTGTAACTATTGCAGGAATCCTGTAGCAGGCTACACTTGGATTCATTGTAGTATCAAATAAATTTTTAAACACTAATTCTTGAGAATAAACAGAAAAACTAAAAATTAAAACGAATAAATTAAAAATGTTTCTCATATTAATTTGGTGTTGTTTTTTGAATTATTAAATCTATTAATTTACTTCTTACATTGTTTTGATAAAATTTATCATTATTTCTTGTTGGGTAGACTCTATTTGTTAAAAAAATAATTGTTAGTTTTTTTTCTGGATCAACCCAAAACATGGTTCCTGTAAAACCTGTGTGTCCAAAACTTTGTTTAGACAAATTTTTATTTGGGTATTCGCCGAATTCATTTTTGGAGTAAGGTTTATCGAATCCAAGACCTCTTCTAATAGGACTGTCCTTATAAGCATAAGAAGTGAATTTTTTAATTGTTGAATCTTGAAAAATAAAATTATTTGGTTCAAGTGCTTGCAACAGTTTTCCAATCTCTTGAGCGCTTCCAAAAAGACCTGCGTTTCCTGAAATCCCACCCATAAAACTTGCTGCTTCGTCGTGAACGTTTCCGTGTATCAGTGTTTTCCTAAATATAGAGTCATATTCAGTTGGCACTATTAGTTCTTTTTTAACTTTTTCTTTTGGATTGAAATAAAGTTTGGCGTTTGTTTTGTCTAATAAAGAGGTATTAAAATATTGCTCAAAAGTTTTCCCCGAAAGTTTTTTAATAAGATTAGGAATATAAAAAAAGAATAAACCAGAGTAAACATACTCTCCTTTCTTATTAATTTTAGATTTTTTTATTCTTTTAAAAAGTTTCTTAAAATAATTTTTGTTTAGGTACAATCTCTCGTTAATAGCTGCACTGAAACGTTGATTTTTACTTTCTCTAATTACAGATTTTTTAAATTCCCCATTTTTTCTTTTTACATAATTTTGATGACTGATATAAGGAATCCACCCACTTGTATGGCTTAAACCTTCAATAATCGTTGTGGTTTTTTTATTAGATTTTTTTAAGTCTTTGAAATAAAATGAAAGAGGACTATTTAGATTTAAACCAAAATCTTCATAAAGTTTCATTATTGATAATGTTGAGGCCAGTACTTTTGTTAAAGAAGCTAAATCGTATATATGATCATTATTAATACGATTAATTGAATCGTAAGTTTGGTAACCATAGGATTTATTAACTACAATGGAATCTTTAATTTTTATATAAACCTGAGCTCCAGGGAAAGCCTTTTGTTTAATACTTAAATTAATTAAACTATCGATTTTTTGAATAATATTATTTTGACCATAATTAAAAAAAGAAATTAAAATAAATAATACAATAAGTTTATATTTCATCAAGTTTTGGAATTATTGTTTCACTGTCTTTGGCTAGTTCTTTCTGTTTGATTAGTTCGGAATGCATCTTAATAATTTCATTTTTATATTTAGAGTTATTAAACTGATTTTTTAATTCATAAGGATCATTGACAAGATCGTAAAATTCCCAAGCAATAGGCGTCTTAGCTTTACTAGTGGAATTTTTATTCAACCCATCTCCATAATAGTAGATCAATTTATTTTTACTACTTCTTATCCCTAGGTGAGCGGGTCTTGCTGGACTGTGCTCCCAGTATCTGTAATAAGTATAATCTCTAGTTTTTAACTTTTCGTTTGTTTCTAAAGATTTTCTAAAACTTCTACCTTGAAATGAAACGGGAGGTTTAATTCCAGCATAGTCTAAAAACAATGATGGAATATCCAAGTTAAGTACTAAATCATCTATTCTATGGGATTTTAAAACTTTTTTAGGATAACTAATTACAAATGGCATTCGTGATGATTCTTCATACATCATTCTTTTGTCAAAAAACCCATGTTCACCAAGAAAGTAACCTTGATCAGATGTGTAAATTATAATAGTGTTTTGTAATTGATTGGATTCTTTTAAATAATTGATAATCTTTTGAAGATTATCATCAATTGAAGCGGCACATCTTAAAAAATCTTTTACAAATTTTTGATAAGATTTAGATCTAATTTCTTTTTGACTCAAGCCTTCAATAGAAAATGGCATTCCAGGATATTTAATGTCAGTATTTATATTTTGTTTGTTTTGAAATTCTATCCATCTATTAGTTAAAATTTCTAAATGTTGGCCATCAAAGCTTCTTCCGCTTTTTGAAGGTAAAAAGTCATACAGAGATTGTGGTTCTGGAAGAGTAACGTTTTTTAAAAAAGAATTATGGCGCTTTGGGTAATCAAATGGTTCGTGAGTTGCCTTAAAATGAGTCATTAAAAAAAAAGGATCTTTTGAATCTCTTTTTTTTAACCAATCTATTGAAGAATCTCCAATTATATCAGATGAAAATCCAACCTCTTGGACTCCACCTTTATACCCTTCTTCCCAATTTTCTTTAGTCTTAAAAACTGGATTATTATATTTTCCTTGACCGGGGAGGATTTTGTAATAATCAAAACCTGAGGGCTCTTTTTTTAAATGCCACTTTCCTATTAGAGCTGTTTGATACCCACTTTTTTTAAGAACTTTAGCAACATTTAAGCTGTCAGGACTTAAGTTGTCACCCAGAGTATAAACTCCATTTTGGTGACTATATTGGCCTGTTAGAATTGAGGCTCTACTTGGCACACAAATAGAATTAGTACAGAACATATTATTTAATACAGTTCCGTTATTAGCTAAATATTCAATGGCATCATTTTTAACATAGTCGTCTAGTATCCCATTGTAGATTCCCCAAGCTTGTGAGGTATGGTCATCAGCCATAATAAAGAGTATGTTTGGTCTGTTGTTATTGTTTTGATTAGAGCACGAATTCAATAATAGCAGAGAAAACAATGTTATAACAATGGTTTTATGGTTTTTAATAAACAGGTAAAACATAAAAGTTTTTATAATAATTATTTAAATTAGATAAAAATTATTTGATCTTAAATGAAATGGTATAATATTAACTTTTTATTGCTTTTTTTTATTTTATACCCAAATAAAGTTTTATCACAAGTCATGGAAAATAAATTAAGTCAAGAAAAAAGTCTTTACCTTAAACAGCACGCTTCAAACCCTGTCAACTGGCTTCCTTGGGGAGAAGAAGCTCTTTCTTCAGCTCAAAAATTAGATAAACTTTTGGTTATTAGTATTGGTTATTCATCATGTCATTGGTGCCACGTAATGGAAGAAGAAAGCTTTGAAAAAGAAGACGTAGCCGATGTAATGAATAAAAAGTATATTAACATTAAAGTTGATAGAGAAGAAAGACCTGATATTGATGAAATTTACATGAAAGCACTTGTCTTAATGACGGGAAGCGGAGGATGGCCAATGAATATTATTGCTCTTCCTGATGGAACCCCCATTTGGGGCGGCACCTATGTGCCGAAACCACAATGGATTCAGGTACTTAACCAGGTGGATGAGTTTTACAGAAGCAGAAAACCAGATGTGTTAGAGTATGCTAAAAACATAAAAGAAGGTGTAAAAAAAGAAGCTCTTATTTCTCCTGCGATTGATAAAGACGGGTTTTCTAAAGATTTACAAAGTGAATTAGCAGATAAAGCATTTAAACATACAGACAAGATAAATGGAGGTTTTGGAAACAGTCAAAAATTTCCTCTTCCTTCAATGCTGAACTTTTTTTTAAGATATTCGACAGAGAATGATAATCTAGAAATAAAAAACTTTGTAAAAACTACACTTTTTAAAATCGCTCAAGGAGGCATAAATGATAGAGTAGAAGGAGGTTTCCATAGGTATACAGTAGACAGCTTGTGGCATATTCCACATTTCGAAAAAATGTTATACGATAATGCTCAGCTGTTAAGTGTTTTTTCTAAAGGTTACAAAGTTTTTAAAGAGCCAAGATTTAAAGAAGAATTATATAATATGTATAATTTTTTAGAATTAAAAATGTCAAGCCCTGACAATTTAATTTATTCTAGTATTTCAGCTGACACAAATTATAAAGACGGATCTAAAGAAGAGGGAGATTTTTATGTGTGGAAAAAAGAGGAGCTTAAACAAGTTCTGCAAGAGGATTATAATTGGGTAAGCGGTTATTATAACATAAATGACAAGGGTTATTGGGAGAAACAAAATTATGTTTTTATTCAAACGGAATCAGATAAAGACTTTGCCTCTAGTATTAATTTAAATTTAAATCAATTTAAAGAAAAATTAAAATTAGCAAATAAGAAACTCTATGATTATAGAGAAAAAAGGATAAATCCGATTACAGACACTAAAATAGTTTTTTCTTGGAACGCCTTAACTATAAGGGGGATGGTGGATAGCTATAAAGCTACAGTTGATAATATCTTTTTAAATAAAGCTCTTTTAATTGAAAAAGCTTTGAGTGATAAAATGATTTCTGATAAGATTATTTTTCACTCTAATAGTTTTAATAATCTGGATCAAGTTCTCTTTTTTGAAGATTACAGCTATTATATAGATGCTTTAATTGGACTTTATGAGGTCACATTTAACGAAAAATGGCTTATTAAAGCAAATGATTTTACGAAATTTAGTAATGAAGTCTTTTTAGAAAGCAATGGATACTTTAAGTTTTCAACCACTAAAGAGAATTTATACACAAATACATTAATAAACTTAGATGATGGGGTAACTCCATCTGCAAATTCAGTGATGAATTTCAACTTATTTAGATTAGGGCACTATCTAGGGAATAAAGAATATAGTCAGCATTCTAAAAAAATGATTAATAACATTAGTGAAAATATTAAAGAAAGGGTTACAGACCATCTTTTTTGGTTATGGCTTTCACAGAATTATTCGAATAAATTCTACGAATTAGCCATTAGTGGAGACGATGCAAAACAAAAAGCTAAAGAATTAATGTTAAAGTATTTACCTAATACGTTGACAGCTGCATCAAACAATTCTTCAGAAATGTATTTATTAAAGGACAGGTATTTTGAAAATGAGACCTATATATATGTTTGTGTTGACAACACTTGTAAATTCCCCGTCACAACAATTAAAGAAGCAGAAGCTCTATTTAATGATTAATAACGGACTAATAGATTTTTAAAAGCATCACTATAAATACCACCTACTTTATAAGGTGTTTTGCCTATGTAAGCAATACTGCCGTCTATTACATCAATCTTATTTATAGGTACAGTTGTTGATCTATGAATTCTAATGAATTTAGATTTCGGAAGAGATTCTGTAAAAGCAGTTAGAGTTGTATGAACTATAAAGTTTTTGTTTTGAGTTACAATCTTTATATAATCCTTTAAACTTTCAATAACCAGTATATCATCATAATTTATTTTGACATTTAACTTATTTACTCTGACGAAAATGAAATCTAAAATAATTATTTTATTTTTTTTGATTTGTTCCAATACTTTATTTACAGCTTTTTCAAATCGTAAAAAAGGAATAGGTTTTAGCAAATAATCAACAACATCTAAATCATAGCTTTCTAATGCATATTCAGAGTGAGCACTTGTAATAATTGTTTTTGGAGGATTTTCTAAACTTTTTAAAAAGCTTATTCCATCAATAAAAGGCATATTAATATCAAGAAACATTAAATCAACCTTACCTTTTTTAATAATTTCCATAGAATCATTTGCGTTGGAATAAACACCTAAACAATTAAGAAAATCTATTTTTTTTATAAAGTTTTCAATTACTTTGATAGCTAGGGGTTCGTCGTCAAGAATAATACAGTTAATCATTTTTTAATTTAACTTTTAATTCAGCAATATATTTATTTTTTTCTTCATAGGTGTCTAAACTAAAATTTTCTTTTCCATAATTAATTTCAAGTCTTTTTTTAATATTTGCAAGTCCGATTCCTCCAATTTGAGCTTTAATTGGTTTAGTTGATTTTAAGAAAGAATTCTCAACTTTAAAGTTAATTTCAGATGAATCTATTTTAAGATCAATAGTTATGTAACTGTTTTTTTTTGAATTTCTAGCGCCATGCTTAAATGCATTCTCCACAAGTGGAATTAAAAGTAAGGGCCTAATCATAGTTTTTTTCACTGCTCCTCTAACGTTAAAAGTCACTTTTAGCTCTTCATTATATCGCAATTTCTCTATATATATATAATCTTTAATGTGCTTAATTTCGTTTCTCAAAGTTTGATATTCTTTTCCCGTTTCATAAAGGAAATATTTCATTAAATCAGATAGTTTAAGAATAAGATCAGGGGCCTTATCAGATTTGTCTATTGTTAAAGAATACAAATTATTTAAAGTGTTAAAAAAGAAATGTGGCTGAATTTGTGATCTAAGATACTTGAGTTCGTTTTCTAAAAGAACTTTGTTACTATTTAATAGTAGTTCTTTTTGTTTCGTCCAGTCTATTACTAACTTTATACAACTGACAAAGGTAATTACGTATACTTCTCCAAGAACAGTTTGAATTATATAATCAAAAGTGATATTTGAAGTTATACCTGCATATTCAGGCAGGAGATCTTCATTTAAAAGAGAGACTGTTAGTTGAAACTTTAAAAGAAAAGCTATACTTAGGCTTAAAGTAATTAAACTAAAAAACTCGAAAGCTTTTCCTTGAAATAATTTTGGCAAAAAAATAAATATAAAGAGATAACAAAGGATTATGTGAATTGGAAATCCAATTAAATTAGATTTCAGGGAGTAGGCATAGTCTTGATAAAAAAGCCCCCACCTAGTCACGTTAAACGCGAAGTAAGCTAACCAGAAATATATTTGAGCATGAATTGGAATAGAGGATATCTTATTATATGTAGGATTGGAAAATAATACACTTTTGGAAATACTCATACTTAATTTATCTAGTGTTTCATCAGTTTCGCAATAAAATCTTACAAGCTTGTATAAAATTCTATGATTTTTTCTTAATTAATTACTAAATTAAAAAATCAATCTTAAATTATTGTTAATGAAGACATTTAAATTCACTTCTTTATTGCTAGGTTTATTAGCCATGCTTTTTGTATCATGTGAAAGCAATTCTGAGAAAGTGCCTCCAAACATTGTATTTGTATTGACAGATGACCTAGGGTTTGAAGATTTAAGTTCCTACGGCTCAAAAATAACAAACACTCATAATTTAGATAAGTTAGCCAGTGAAGGCGCGTTATTAAACTCATACTATTCGCCTCAAGCGGTTTGTTCAGCATCTAGAGCTGCAATTTTAACAGGAAGTTATCCAAACAGAATTGGTTTTAGTGGGGCTCTTGGCCCTAATTCAAAAAAAGGTATTAACTCAAATGAACTATTGATTTCGGAAATGTTAAAGGACAAGGGTTATAAAACAGCTGCTTATGGAAAATGGCATCTTGGAGACAATAAAAAATTTTTACCAACAAGGCACGGGTTTGACGATTTTTATGGAATATTATATTCAAATGATATGTGGCCATTTCACGCAGAATATCCTGACAGCTACCCTGATTTAATGCTTTACGATAAGGAAATCCCCATAAAAATATTAGAAGATCAATCAAATTTAACTAAAGAGTTAACCTTGAAAAGTGTGGAGTTTATTGAAAAAAATAAAGACAACCCTTTCTTTTTATATTTAGCACACCCACAGCCTCATGTTCCTTTGTTTGCTTCAGCTGATTTTAAAGGAAAATCTAAGAACGGACTTTATTCTGATGTCATTCAAGAAATTGATTATTCTGTTGGAGCGATAATGAAAGCATTAAAGGATAATAATCTTGAAGACAATACAATTGTTGTGTTCACTTCAGACAACGGTCCTTGGCTTTCGTATGGAAAACATGCTGGATCAACTGGAATTTACAGAGAAGGAAAGGGAACAACTTGGGAAGGGGGGCAAAGAGTCCCTTGTATAGTTTGGTATCCAAACGAAATAAAGCCAAACACTGTAATTTCTACGCCTCTTATGGGCATTGATTGGCTACCGACTTTCGCTAATGTTACCAATTCAAATTTGTCTGAAAATAAAATTGATGGAAAAAATATTTGGGAGATTTTAATCAATAAAACAGATAAACCCCCTCACGAAGCTTTGTTCTTTTATTATCATGTAAACAGCTTGCACGCAGTAAGATACGGAGATTGGAAAATGTATTTCCCACACCGATATAGAACATTAAGCGGAAGAGAGGGTAGAGACGATGGAATCCCTATTAAATATGAATATGTAAATTTAGAAACAACAGAATTATATAATTTAATTGATGACCCTAGCGAAACAAAAAATATATACAATGAATTTCCTGAAATTGCTAAAAAAATAGAAATACTAGCTGATATTAAGAGAAAAGAAATTGGAGATGATTTAACGAAGGTTAATGGGACTGAAAATAGGCCTATAGGAATGATTGATTAATAGCATTTAAAACATTTATTTTATGAATAACAGAAGAAATTTTATTAAAAAATCTATTCTTGGAGGTGTAGGAGCCACGACGTTATTAAACTGTGAAACTCCAAAAAAAAGCGAAACTAAAGCTACTTATCCAAGAATAATTTCAACTTGGAATCATGGGGTTCCTGCTAACCAAGAAGCTTGGAAACACTTAATGGAAGGCCAATCTGGGTTATCAGCTGTTGAAGCAGGAGTTAAAATACCAGAAGCAGATCCAAAAGTAAGATCAGTAGGCTATGGCGGGTACCCAGATAGAGAAGGGATAGTAACGCTAGATGCTTGTATAATGGATAAAAATAATAATTGTGGCTCAGTAAGTTTTTTACAAAATATAAAACATCCTATTTCAGTTGCGAAATTAGTAATGGAAGAAACCCCACATATAATGTTATCTGGAAAAGGAGCTTTTGATTTTGCAATTTCAAAGGGATTTAAAAAAGAAAATCTTTTAACTGAAGCATCAAAACAGGATTGGATTAATTGGAAAAAAAAATCAAAATACAAGCCAGTTATTAATTTAGAAAATCACGATACCATTAGCATGCTGTTAATAGACGATAATGGAGATTTATTTGGAGCTTGCACAACAAGTGGAGCGGCTTGGAAAATGCATGGCAGAGTAGGCGATTCGCCAATAATAGGAGCGGGCTTGTTTTTAGATAATGAAATAGGCGCTGCAGCAGCTACTGGTTTAGGTGAGGCTGTCATAAGAACTTCTGGAAGTGCTATGGTTGTAGAATTAATGAGACAAGGACATTCCCCACTTGAAGCATGTAAAAAAATAGTTGACAGAATTTCTAAAATCCATAAATCAGGACCTGAGTGGGAATATTTACAAGTTGGGTTTATTGCAATGAACAAAAAAGGAGAATATGCAGGTTATAGTTTAAGAAAAGGATTTAATTATGCTATTTGCGACTCTTCAAAACAAAACTTACTTTTAGATGCTAAACACGCTATTTAATTTCTCAAATGCTTGAAATTTTAAATTATTTAGGGAAATTTCATCCGGTAATCATTCATTTACCTATTGGAGCTTTATACCTTACCTTTTGCTTAGCATTATTAGAAAAAATCTTTAAAAGCAAGTATGTAATTCCAATAAGGTTTGGTTTATTATTTTCTTTTGTATTTGCTCTATTTTCTTGTTTTTTAGGATATTTTCTTTCAATTGGTGGAGATTATTCAGAAGCTATTTTAGACAAGCACATGTGGCTAGGAATTTCAACTGCTTTATTTATTGGGATCTTATTATGGCTTCATAAAAAAAGTAATTATGAAAAATATTTTATTCCTTTATTTGTTTTCACCATTGTTTTGCTTTCTATTACGGGTCATTTTGGGGGAAGTATTACTCATGGAAACGATTACTTAAAAATACCTGAATTTAATAAGGATTATAAGGTCGTAAAGCTTGATAGTGTTGCGTTATATTCTCAGGTAATTCAACCCATTTTGGATAATAAATGTGTAAAATGTCACAATCAAAACAAGTCTAAAGGAGGTTTAATTTTAGATTCACAAAATGCCATAATAAAAGGCGGAGAGTCAGGCGTGATTTTAAACGCTTTTAATAGTGCTACTAGTCATTTGTATAATTACCCGAACCTGCCTATTGAAGATGAAATGCACATGCCTCCTAAAGGAAATACTCAATTAACTAATCTAGAAATTCAACTTATTAAGTTGTGGATTGAATCTGGGTCAGATTTTGAGAACGTTACTATTATGAATAATCTTTCAATTGAAAATCAAAACAGTTTAACATCTTTTTTCCCTCCAATACAAAAAAACGTTTCACCTCCTAGTTTGAATCATTTAAAAAAATTAATTGAGTTAGGTTTTAGATTAGAGAGAAATAGCAACGAAAATAATTTTCTCGAAGCTAAATTTGTTGGATCTAAATTGGAATCAAAACATTTAAGTGCACTTATAAAAATAAAAGCACAGCTTATTAAATTAGATCTTAGTAATTCAAATTTAGATGATAAGCTTTTTTTTAGACTGAGTAAGTTAGAAAACCTAAAATATTTAAAGGTTGACAATACTTCTATAATAGACATATCTTTAAAACATTTGCCAAAACTTTTAGAAACCCTAATAATTAACGGCAACAATATTTCCAACAAAGGGTTAATCTTTTTAGAAGGAAATAAATCATTGAAAAATATTTATGCATGGAACACTAAAATCAATGAAAACTTAATTAATAAAGAAAATACTGCTACTATTTATTTAGGTGTTAAAGATTTTTCTAAGGGAGTTCCGCTTTCTGAGCCAATAACAGTTTCGGAACAAACAATGTTTTCAGATTCTTTAAAAATAGAATTCTATAATCCTCTAGGAAACCCTACAATAAGATACACTCTTAACGGAGAGGATCCTGATTCATTATCTGTTATTTATACAAAACCTTTTTTGATTTCAAGCTCGTTAAATCTTAAGGCAATTGCATTTAAAAAAGGGTGGTTGGATAGTAAAATAAGTTCTGTAGATTTTGTTAAAGTCGAAGGAATATTAGAAAACTATATTTTAAAAACTTCACCTGATAATAGATATAAAAACCCAAAGAAATTGTTTGACGGGGTTGTTGGAGATATAAACTTTAGAGAAGGAGACTGGAATGGGTTTATTCGATCTCAAGATTACGTAATTGGCGTTAATGAGCGAAATTCTGGCGACTTGATTGTTGAAATAGACTTAAAGGACAAACTATACTCTGCCATTGGAATTCATGCATTGGAATCTATTGGAGCTTATATTATGTTTCCTGAAAGCGTAGAGCTTTATGACATAAGCCAAAAAAAAGAAAAATTAATTTACTCTAAAAATTTTATTGCATCAAAATTGGACGCCCCTAACTTAACTAAATTTTATAAAGTTCCAATAACAAACAAATCAAGTAAACTTAAACTTGTTGTAAAAAGCAACAAACAGTTGCCTGAAGGTCATCCTGCAGAAGGAGAATATGCCTGGCTATTTGTTGACGAGATATTACTTTTGTAACTATATAAAACATCCAATTTTGAAGGTTTTATAACAAAAAAGACTTTTTCTAAACCTTTTTACATCATTTTTTATTTGTTTTTTTATCGAGATAAACAAAAGATTCGTCGAAATTTTAAATTAAAAAAGAAGATATGTTAAAAAAGTGTTAAGTATTTTATTAGATTAGTACTGATTTAAACAAAACAAAAAATTTATGAAAACAAAATTCTTAAGAATTCTGTCTTCTTTTTTATTGATGGTTGCTTTCGGTTTTACCGTGCAAGCTCAATCGATTAGTGGTACAGTAACAGATGAAAATGGTGTTCCATTACCTGGTGCAACTGTTTTAGTTCAAGGAACTCAAAACGGAGTTTCAACTGATTTTGACGGTAACTATTTAATCAATGCTTCAAGCGGGGATGTCCTTGTTTTTAGTTTTGTGGGGTATACTTCTCAATCACTAGTTGCTAGTTCTGTAACGCTTAACGTTTCATTATCTCCTGACAATGCATTGGCTGAGGTAGTTGTTACTGCACTTGGCGTTAAAAGAAACGTTAAGGCAGTAGGTTATTCTATCACACAAGTTGATGGTTCTGAACTAAGTTCTAACAAAACTTCAAATGCTATTAATGCCCTTCAAGGTAAAGTTGCCGGAGTTATGGTAACTGGATCTGCAATGGGTGCTAAGGGATCAAGTAGAGTTGTTATTCGTGGTTCGAGTTCATTAACTGGAGACAACCAACCGTTATACGTTATTGATGGAATTACTATTAATAACAGTAATTTAGGTTCTGCAGGTATGTGGGGTGGTGCTGATTACGGAGATGGTATTTCTAGTATAAACCCTGATGAAATTGAATCAGTGACTGTACTTAAAGGTGGAGCTGCTGCTGCACTTTATGGATCTAGAGCTTCTAATGGTGTTATTATTATTAACACTAAAACTGGAGCAGGGGCTGAAGGAGTTGGTGTAGAATTCAATAGTACTACGCAGTTCGACATGGTTAACCTAAGTCTTAGAGATACACAAGAAATTTATGGTCAAGGTAGAGACTTTTCTAAATTGTCTGACAATATTGATAATTACCAGGCTTGGGGACCAAGAATGGACGGATCTATGATCACACAATGGGATGGTGTTTCAAGAAAATACTCTCTTCAGCCAAGTGCTTTAGAGGCTTATTACCGTACAGGTGAAACTTATACTAATACTGTAGCAGTTTCAACTTCTGGCAAAAATTCCAATACACGTTTTTCTATGAGTAACATGGCGAATACGGATATTGTCCCAAATTCTAGTTTAAATAGAAATTCTTTTGGAATAAACAATTCAAATAAATATGGTGATAAAATTACTGTAGATATTAACATGAAATATGTCATTGAAGGTCAGGAAGGAAATCCTCAGATGTCGGATGCTCCAGGAAATGGAAATTTCTCTGCTAACTTATTTGCGCCATCGCTTAATGTTATGGACATGATGGGAGAAGGAGGACTTGGTAGAAATGCTGACTTGACTGAATTTAGAATTAGTGATAGTAGTTATTCTCAAAACCCTTGGTTTGCTGCTTATAACTTCATTAACTCATCTGATAAAGAAAGGTTCATTGGAGCTATTAATGCTAGATGGGATGTCGCGGACTTTTTATATTTAAGAGGACGTATTGGAGGAGACAGGTATACTAATTCAAAACAGAATTCTACTCCATGGGGAACAGCTTTCCAACCAAAAGGGTCTATGTCTGAATCGGAACAAACTTATAGACAATACGATGCAGATATGTTTATTGGTACAGATAATTTACAAGTAGTAGATGGTGTTTCTTTAACTGCTTTTGCAGGGATTGGAACTAACAATCAACAATATGAAGCATACAGCGTTTCTGGATCAGACTTTATTGTTCCATTTTTAATTAATGTAGGAAACACTAAGAATCAAGGACACGGTTACAGTATCTGGGAAAAGCAAATAAATTCTGCTTATGGTTCTGCTGAACTTGGATTCGATGACTGGGCTTACTTGACTGTAACAGCAAGAAACGACTGGTTTTCAACTTTATCTCAGAAAGATAAAGTAGCACCAAATAATGATTTATATACTTCAGCTTCTTTATCACTTGTTCTTTCAGATGCTTTAGATCTTGGTGAAACAATTTCTTTCTTAAAGTTAAGAGGAGGGATTTCTCAGGTAGCGGGTGGTGCTAATAACCCATACGCACTTAGTTTATCTTACGGGATTTACGGACAAGGTCACTTAGGAGCTTCACTAGGAAATATTAGTGGAGGAACGATTCCTAACTCAGAGATCACTCCTTTTGAAAAGAATGAAACAGAATTTGGTATGGATTTAAGATTGTTTGACAACAAGCTTTCTATAGATGCTACTTATTATGACAACGAAACTCTAGGAGATATTGTAGGAGTTAGTGCTTCAGCAACATCAGGTTACGGAAGTGCGCTTGCAAACCTAGGTAACATATCTAATAAAGGTATTGAGTTGTTAATAAAAGGAACTCTTATTCAAACAGAAGATTTTGCTTGGAACGCTTCAATTAACTACACTAATAATACTAGTAAAGTAGTTGCTACTAACGATGCAGGTGGAAATATCTCTATGGATGAGCCAAGATCTAGAAATATTACAGTTACACATATCGTAGGTGAAAAGTATGGAGCTTTATACGGATCTTCTTTTGTTAGAGATGCAAGCGGTTCTATAGTTCATGAAATGGTAAATGGTATTCCTCTTCCAAAAATAGGAGACAGAAAAATATTAGGATTTGGTGTTGCTCCGACTCAACTTGGAATTGGAACTTCTTTTAGATACAAAGATTTTAATGGCTCTCTTTTATTTGAAGGTAAGTCGGGTGGTCAGGTTTATTCTGGTACCAATGCTTATTTAAAAAGAAATGGACACCACAAAATAACAGTTCCAGCTGGTGGACGTGAAGCTGGTTTTGTGCCAACGGGTGTGATGGCAGATGGAAGTAAAATTACTACTTCTATTCCTGCTGCTCAACAAGAAGACTATTGGAGACAATCGTATTTAATTGCTGAACAAGATGTGGTGGATGCTGACTACATGAGACTTCGTTCGTTAAGTATTGGTTATAATATTCCATCTGATAAGCTAGAAGGAACATTTATTAGCAAAGCATCAATATCACTTATTGGAAGAAACTTATTCTTCTTAAGTAACAGTGTTGATAATCTTGACCCTGAATCTGCTTATAATGCAGGTAATTCAGCTGGTTTAGAATATTTTGCTCTTCCTGTACCAAGAACTATTGGTCTTAATGTAAATCTTAAATTTTAAACTTATATAATTATGAAAAAAATATTATTAACATTTTTTGCTTTAAGTTTAGTTCTTTCCTCTTGTGAGTTTGACAAGGGATTCGAGGAAATGAACGTAAACCCTTCAAAAGCATCGCAACTTGATGTTGCTAACAAGTTTGCATCTGTTGTGTTGCAAACATCTGGTGGTAGATACGAAAACTGGAGAGCCAGTTTGATCTATCAATCAGTAATGATTCAACATTTTTCAGCTGTAGCTGGATATTGGTCAGGAGATAAGTATTACAGAAATGATGGATACGCTACTTCTTTATGGGATCGTTATTACCCATCTGCGGTTAAAGAAATTGAGGACATTAGAGCTCAATTAACTGCTGAAGGGAATACTGGTTCTGAAATGGGTATGACACGTATTTTAAGAGTATATATTTACTCTAGACTTACGGATCTTCACGGAGATGTTCCTTACAGTGAAGCTGGTCAAGGATACATCAATGGCATCTTAAAGCCTAAATATGATGCTCAAAAGGATATTTATATGGATTTCCTTAAAGAGTTAGAAGAAGCGGTTGCTCAAATTGGAGCTTCCACTACATTGGGAGTTTCTGATTTAGTTTTCCAAGGAGACACTGCAAAGTGGAAAGCTTGGGGTAACTCAATGATGCTAAGACTTGCAATGAGATTATCTAAAGTTGATGCAGCTACTGCACAAGCTTGGGCTGAAAAAGCAGCACCTAATACAATGACATCTAATGATCATATAGCTATGATTGCTCATACTGACGGGCCAGAAGGAATCAACAAGAATGGACATGGTGAAGTTTTTGATGCGGATGGTAACCCAAGAATGAGTAAGACTTTTGTTGACTGGTTAAAAGACGATCCTAGACTTCCAATATTGGCAGCTAGAAGATCTGATGGAAGTACTGCGATTGCTGATCTAATTGGTATGCCAAATGGAAGTACTGGAGTTACGGTTCCAGACACTTCTATTTATGCTGAGCCTAATAGAAACGTAATTACAGGGAGAGCTGTTCCTATGGTTCTTCAAACTTATGCAGAGGTTAGACTTTTAAAAGCTGAAATGGCTCAAAGAGGTTGGTCTGTTACAGGATCTGCTCAAGCTCACTACGACGCTGGAGTAAAAGCTGCTATGCAAATGTTAAGCGGTATTTACCCTAATGCAGCGGCTATTACTGATGATGAAGTGACTGCTTACTTGTCTGCTAAGCCATACGATGCTAGTAAAGGTCTTCAAATGATCGGAGAGCAATACTGGGCAGCTACTTTATTAAATGAGTACGAGGCATTTTCTAACTGGAGAAGAACAGGATTTCCTGTATTAACTCCGACTAATGATCCAGGAAATGTTACTGGAGGAACTATTCCAAGAAGGTTAATTTACCCAACTGGCGAAGGTTCTACAAATAAAGAAAATTATGATGCAGCAAATGCTAGACAAGGTGAAAACAATTTTACCACAAGAGTTTGGTGGGATAAATAAAAATTAGCATTTATTTTTATAAATTAAAAAAGAGGGATTAATTTCCCTCTTTTTTTTTACTTTTATTTTATGAAAGCATTGCTTGTGATATTCCTTTTATTATTTAACTATTCCTTTTGTCAAGAAACAGTTTTTGAATTATTAAATTCAAATCAAACAGGAGTTGAGTTTAATAATGTTATTGAAGACAAAAAGGAGCATAATATTTTACTTTATGCAAATTACTACGGAGGATCTGGAGTTGGAATAGCTGATTTTGACAATGACGGGTTACAGGATATTTACTTTGGAGGAAATCTAGTTGCTGATAAAATCTATAAAAATTCGGGAGATTTTAAATTCATAGATAAAACTGAAAATTCAGGAATTTTAGATAATGGATCCTGGTCATCAGGTATAACAATTGCAGACATTAATAATGATGGACTTGTGGATGTATATATTAGTAAAGAGCTATATGATGACAAACCTGAGTTAAGAAGAAATAAATTATATATAAATAAAGGTAATTTTATTTTTGTAGAATCTGCAGAAGAATGGGGCGTTGATGTATCAGCAAGAACTAGACATGCTGTGTTCTTTGATTACAATAATGATGGGTACTTAGATTTATATCTACTTAATCAACCTCCAAATCCTGGTAGTTACTCTAAGTTTTTTGGTTCTGACTTAACATTACCTGAATATTCGTTACAATTATTTAAAAATACAGGAAACAATAGTTTTATTGACGTAACTAAAGAAGCCGGTCTTAATAGAACAGGCTTTCCAAACAGTGTTGTTGCCTCAGATTTAAACCAAGATGGGTATGTTGATTTATATGTCGCAAATGATTTTGATGCACCTGATTTTTTATATTATAACAATGGAGATGGAACATTTTCTTATGAAACGGAAAGCTCCTTAAAACACACTTCTTTCTATAGTATGGGCGTAGACTCTGCTGATATAAATAATGATGGAGAGTTAGATGTTATGGTTGTTGATATGACAGCAGAAGATAATTTTAGATTAAAATCTAATATGAGCGGGATGAATCCCTCTTCGTTTTGGAAAGTCGTTCAAAATGGTGGACATTTTCAGTATATGTTTAATACACTTCAAATCAATAACGGAGATAAAACTTTTAGTGATGTTGCTCAATACACTAAAACTTCAACAACGGATTGGAGTTGGGCAAATCTAATTGCTGATTTTGATAATGATGGTTTAAAAGACATATACGTTACAAATGGACTTTTAAGAGATATTAGAAATACTGATGCAGACAAAAAATTAGGTGAGTTTATTTTAAAAATCGCAGATGATTATGTTAAAAAAAAAAAAACTTTTGATTATAATCTTTGGGATATTCTTCCATTAGATAAAGCTTTGGAATTAGTTCCTAGTGTTAAGATTAAGAATTACCTCTATAAAAATTACGGAAATCTTGATTTTAAAAATGAGACAAAGTCATGGGGCTTGGATCAGCCTAGTTTTTCTAACGGTGCCTCCTATGCAGATTTAGATAATGATGGAGATTTAGATTTGGTAGTAAATAATGTAAATGAAAAGGCATTTATCTATAAAAACAATTCAAAAAATAATTTTTTAAGATTAGAACTCATTAACGAGAATAATAAACCTGTCTTTGGATCTAAAGTTTCGTTATACAATGGTAAAGAAATTCAGCTTTCTGAAAGTTCTAATGTTAGAGGAATTTACTCTACAAGTGAAAATATGATTCACTTTGGATTGAGTGATCATAAAAAAGTAGATAGTTTAATTATTACTTGGCCAAACTCTCTACAAACTAAATTATACAATGTAAAAACTAATCAAGTATTAAAAATAAATTCAATAAATTCAAAGCGTTTTAATTCTAATTCTAATTCAAAAAAATTGTTTTTTGAAGAGGTCCCAACTAAAATAAATTACACACATATTGAAAATTCTTTTGATGATTTTGAAAAGCAAGTTTTACTTCCACATAAATTATCTCAATTAGGTCCTGCACTAGCAGTTGGCGATGTTAATGGAGATGATTTAGATGATGTTTATATTGGATCGGCATCTGGAAAAGTTTCAAAATTACTTATTCAAAATAAACAAGGAGAACTTATAGAGTCAGATAATAATACTTGGAATCCTCATAAAGTTCTTGAAGATATTGATGCAATTTTTATTGATATTGATAACGACGGAGACAATGATCTTTATGTTGTTAGTGGAGGAAATGAATTTTCTCCCAATTCTAGCACATATCTTGACAGAATATATATTAACGATGGTAAAGGGAATTTTGAATTTAAAAGAAATTTGTTGCCAGATGTTTATGAGTCAGGCTCAGTTGTAAGGCCTTATGATTTTGATAATGACGGAGATCTAGATTTATTCATTGGTTCAAGAATGATTCCGTGGAACTATCCAGAGCCGGCCACCAGTTATTTGCTAGTTAACAATAACGGAACTTACGTTAAGTATAATGATATAAATAATAGTTTAAGTGAATTAGGCTTAGTTACAGATGCGGTTTGGTCAGATTACGATAATGATGGAGACAAAGATTTGTTTGTAGTTGGAGAATGGATGCCTTTAACACTGATAAAAAATTATAATGGCATATTAAAAAAAGAAAAATTAAATGATTCTTGTGACGATAGACGAGGTTGGTGGTACTCAATAGAAAGCGCAGATTTTAATAATGATGGACAAGAAGATTTAGTTTTAGGAAATCTAGGAAAAAATTATAAATATCAAGCAAATCCAGAAGAACCTTTTGAAGTTTTTTATGACGATTTTGATGATAACGGTAGTAAGGATATTGTATTAGCTTATTATAATTATGGTATTCAATTTCCGCTCAGAGGATTTTCATGTTCCTCTCAACAGGTCCCAGAATTAAAAAGTAAAATACAGAAATACGATTTGTTTGCTTCACTTGATGTTAAAAACGTATATGGAGAAGTGAATCTAGACAATGCCTTAAGACTTTATGCTAATTCTTTTAAAAGCGTAGTGCTTATTAATAATAATTCTAATTTTGAATCTATTGATCTTCCTTATCAAGCACAATTATCATCAATAAATGATATAATAGTTGAAGATTATAATAATGACGGCAAGAGTGATCTTTTAATTGCTGGAAACCTATTTACATCTGAAGTTGAAACTCCTAGAAATGATGCTAGTAATGGATTAATGCTTATTGGAAATGGAGATGGAACGTTCATAGCAAATTCTAGAACAAAAACCGGATTTTTTGCTCCAAGCGATGTCAAAAAACTTCATCGAATTAAATTGAAAAACGAAGAAGGTGTAATTGTCGGAAATAACAATGACTTGATGCAGTATTTCAAAAGAATTGAGTAATTTGTCAAAAATTACTTTATGTCTAAAAAAGCTTTTTCCAGTATTTTAATTTTAGGATTTTTTATTTTAATTATAGGATTTGTAGTCAGAGTTTCTCAGGAAAGAGGAACTGAAGAATATAAAATAAATGAAACCCCAAAACTTGTTATAGGTATAGTAGTTGATCAGATGAAACATCAGTATTTAACTAAATACTGGGCGCATTATTCTGATAGAGGGTTTAAAAAATTGATTAAAAATGGTTTTATTGCTAAGAGTAATCATTATGGCTACGCTCAAACTTCTACAGGGCCAGGTCACGCTACTGTAGCTACTGGAACTTATCCAGGAGTACATGGAATTATTGGCAATAATTGGTTTGATAAGAAACAAAATAAATCAATTTACTGTGTTGATGATAGTAAATATTTAACTGTTGGGAGTGAAAGTGACCAAGGCAAAAAATCTCCATTTAATCTTTTAACTACAACTTTAGCTGATGAAAATAGAGTAGCAACTAATTTTAAAGGTAAGACAATAGGGGTTGCGATTAAAGATAGGGGAGCTATATTATCTTCTGGTCATACGGCAAATGCAGCATATTGGTTTGAGGGTGGAGAAAAAGGAAGTTTTATTACTAGCTCATATTACGTAGATTCATTACCTGCCTGGGTTCAAGAATTTAATTCTTCGAGGACCATTGATAGGTATCTAAAAACATGGAATACTTTTTATGATATTTCTACTTATAATGAAAGTGGTCCAGATAATAATAATTATGAAACTAACTTTAGTGGGGAAGAAGAACCAGTTTTCCCTCATAATTTTAAAATTAAAAGCAATAAAACAGGAAATCCTTATTATGGCTCGATAGCATCAACCCCATTCGGAAATTCTTTGGTCGCTGATTTTGCGATAAAAGCTATTGAAAACGAAAAATTAGGAGAAGATAGTAATACAGATTTTTTATTGATTGATTTTTCATCAACTGACTATGTAGGACATCAATTTGGAGCAAATTCTAAAGAAGTTCAAGACACTTATATTAGATTAGATAAAGAAATAGAAAGGCTTTTAGACTATTTTGACAATAAAGTAGGGTCTGGTAATTATACTTTGTTTCTAACTGCTGATCATGGAGCTACTGATGTCCCAGGATTTCTTAAAGACAATAAAATTCCAGTAAATTATTTTGATTCAAAAAAATGGAAAAAACATATCGAAGATTCAGTTTTTGAATTATTCAAAACAAAAAAACTTATAATAGGAAGTTCTAATCAACAAATTTTCCTTAATCATAAGCTCATTGAAAAAAGGAATTTAAATTTAGATCTTGTTAAAAAGAAAATCATTAATATAATGCAAACATTTCCTGGCATAGAAAATGTTTATTCTTCAGAAGAAATTTTAGCAAGTAATGATGATTACTTTAAAAAGCTTATTAGAAATGGGTTTAATAAAAATTTGTCAGGTGATATTATATATACTTTTATCCCAAACTGGACATATCCAAGAAAAGGCTCAACTCATGGATCAATGTTTGATCACGATACTCATGTACCACTAATTTTTTATGGAAAAGGAATAAAAAAAGGTTCTATAAGTAGAAGAACAGATATTATAGATATTGCACCAACTATAGCAACAGTTTTAGGTATTAGTTCTCCCAATTCGTCTACTGGACAGGTAATTAACGAAGCAATTGATGATTAGAAGTTTTAAAACAGGAATTTTACATTTTTCAGCATTAATATTAATGCTATTTAATTCTTCATGTTCAAATACAAATTTTGATATAATTATCGTTGGTGGAGGAACTAGCGGAGTTGTATCTGCGGTTCAATCTTCTCGACTAGGGTCTAAAACCTTACTCATTGAAGAAACTGATTGGCTTGGCGGAATGTTAACATCAGCTGGAGTTAGCGCCATGGATGGCAACTATAAAATGCCATCAGGATTTTTAAAGGAATTTAGAGATAGTTTAGTTTCTCATTATGGGCATTTGGACAGCCTTAAAACAGGTTGGGTTAGTAATATTATGTTTGAGCCATCAATTGGAGATAGAATTCTTAAAGAGATTGCTAAATCAGAAAAAAACTTGACAATAAAGTATGGTACAAGCGTAAGTGAAGTAGAAAAAAAAGAAAAGTTTATTATAAAAACAAATCAAAACTCTTCTATATATAAATCTAAAATATTAATTGATGCAACTGAACTTGGAGATTTAATACCAATGTTAAACCTTACATATTTAGTTGGAATGGATTCTAATAAAAGGTTTAAAGAAGACATTGCTCCAGAATTTTCTAATAATATCATTCAAGACCTTACCTATGTTATGATTTTGAAAGATTTCGAAAAAGACATGACAATTAAAAAGCCGATAAACTACAATAAAGAAGAATTCATTTGTTCTTATAATTCAGGCCATTGCGATAACACAAGCAAAAAATTGTGGTCAAAAGATAAATTGATTAACTACGGAAAACTTCCAAATAAAAAGTATATGGTTAATTGGCCTATTAATGGGAATGATTATTATACAAATTCAATCGAATTGAGTGATAAACAACGTTCATTGAATTACGAAAAAGCTAAACAAAAATCATTAAGATTTTTATACTTTATTCAAACAGAAATGAACTTTAACAATCTATCAATAGATTATGATGAATTTCCTAGTAAAGATGGATTTCCATTAATGCCATATCATAGAGAATCAAGAAGGTCTAAAGGAAAGGTTACTCTTACTTTAAATGATATTAAATTACCTTATTCACAAGAAAATTCTTTATATAGAACTGGAATAGCGGTTGGAGATTATCCAGTAGATCACCATCATGGTGCATATTCAAATTATTCTAATCTTCCTAAACTTGATTTTTATCCAGTTCCTTCATATTCTATTCCTTTGGGGAGTTTAATTCCTGAAAATATTGACAATTTTATTGTAATTGAAAAATCTATTTCAGTTTCTAATCTAGTTAACGGAACTTCCAGGCTTCAACCTGTTGTTATGCAAATAGGTCAATCTTCAGGATTTTTAGCTTCGTTAGCTATTAAAAATAAAAAAAACATTGATCAAATAAATGTTAGAGATGTTCAGTTAGAAATTTTAAAAAATAAAGGTTACATATTACCTTATGTTGACGTTGATTATGAAGATTTAAATTTTATAAGCTATCAAAAAATTGGGGCATGTGGAATTTTAAGATCTGAAGGATTAAATATAGGATGGGAAAATAAAACTCTTTTTTACCCAAATGCTAAATTAAACATAAACCAAATTTATTTAGAGAATTGGACTATGTTTAAATCTGATAAAATTCCTTTTCCTGAAAAAGTATCTATTAAAAATATTTTAAATTGGGTTTACAAAATAAAGGAGAAATCCTTTTCAAATGAATCTGAATATTTAGAAGTTTGGACAAGCTTAAGCTTATCTGATTTTAATTTAGAAAGAATAATAACTAGAGGAGAATTTTCAGTCTTATTAGATAAAATTACAGATCCTTTTTCAAACGTTAACATTGATTATTATGGAAATTTAATTTCATCATCAAATGATTAGGAAAGCTACCTTAAATGATTTATCAAAAATTGTTGAGATAACTAAAGCATGCGCAAAGTTAATGATCTCTAAAAATATTCTTCAATGGAATGAATTTTATCCAAATCTTGAAACTTTTAAAAAGGACGTTACAAACCAATCACTTTATGTTTTAGAAAACAATAAAGACGTTATTGGATGTTTAGTAATATCTGATTATATGGATGAGTTTTATAAAAAGGCTAAATGGTTAACCGCTAGTGATAAAAATATTTATCTCCATAGATTGGCAATTCACCCCGATCATCAAGGTAAGGGTTTTGCTAAAAAATTAATGAACTATGCTTTTAAATTTTCTAAAGAAAATGGATTTAAATCTTTAAGGTTAGATACTTTTAGTGGAAACCCTCAAAATAATATTTTTTATCAAAATTTAAATTTTAAAAAACTAGAAGAGATATATTTTAGAGAACAAAGTGAAAAACCTTTTTATTGTTATGAGAAGGTATTGTAAATGAAACGTGTATTTTTGTATTAAATAATTGAAGTAAATGAATAAAATTAGAGTAACTAAACAGTTTAATTTTGAAACAGGCCACGCTCTTTATGGTTATGATGGGGCTTGTAGAAATGTTCATGGACACAGTTATAAGCTTTTTGTCACTGTAATTGGAATTCCAATTGATGATTCAGAAAATGTAAAATATGGAATGGTGATTGACTTCAAAGATTTAAAGAAAATCATTAATGAAGAAGTTGTAGAGGTGTTTGATCATGCTACAGTCTTTAATAAGAATACTCCACACAAAGAATTAGCTATGACTCTTAAAAATAGTGGCCATAAAGTTATATTGGCAGATTACCAGCCTACTTGCGAATTACTTGTCATAGATTTTGCCAAAAAGATTAAAAATAGATTGCCTAAAAATATTTCTCTTCACTCTTTAAAACTTCAAGAAACAGAATCTTCTTGTGCTCACTGGTATGAAAAAGATCAATAAATTTTTAAATATTGAACTTAAAAAGGATGAAAAAATCTACTTTTCATCTGATAATCATTTGGGAGCTCCTAATCATTTGGACAGCATGGTTAGAGAGAAAAAGTTTGTTAACTGGCTTGATATAATTAAGACTGATGCAAAAGTAATTTTTTTATTAGGAGATTTATTTGATTTTTGGTTTGAATACAAAAAAGTGGTCCCTAAGGGATTTGTTAGAGTGCTAGGTAAATTAGCTGAAATTTCAGATTCTGGAATAGACATTTATTTTTTTGTTGGAAATCACGATATGTGGATGAATGGATATTTTGAAAATGAACTGAATATAAAAGTTTTTCATAAGCCTCAAAACTTTATGATTAATAACAAAAAATTTTTAATTGGTCATGGGGATGGATTAGGCCCTGGTGATAAAGGTTTTAAAAGAATGAAAAAAACATTCACTAACTCAATTTCTAAATTCCTTTTTAGATGGATTCACCCTGATATTGGTGTAAGTATTGCACAATATTTTTCAATGAAAAACAAATTACTTTCTGGTGTGGATGATATTGAATATAAAGGAGAAGACAATGAATGGTTAGTTCAGTACGCTAAGAAAAAATTAAATCAAGATGACTTTCTATTTTTCGTTTTTGGCCACAGACATTTACCTTTAGACATTTATCTTTCTGATAAAGCTAGATATATTAACCTAGGAGATTGGATTTCGTACTACTCCTTTGCGGAATTTGACGGAAATATTTTGGAATTAAAGTATCATAATATATAGCTAAAAGAATAATGATAGAAAAGAATAATGTCAGCCTAGAAAGGACGGTTATTGTAGGAGTTATTACTTTAAAACAAACCAAATCTGTTCTCGAAGAATACTTAAATGAGTTAAGTTTTTTAACTTTTACAGCAGGGGGGGAAGTCATAAAACGCTTTACTCAAAAATTGACTTCACCAGATTCTAAAACTTTTTTAGGTAAAGGAAAAATGGAAGAATTAGCTGCTTTTATTAATACAAACGACATAAATTCTGTAATTTTTGATGACGAGCTAACTCCAGCTCAACAATTAAATATCGAAAAATTTTTAAAATGTAAAATTGTTGATAGAACTGGATTGATACTAGATATTTTTGCTCAAAGAGCTAAAACTAGCTCAGCTAGAAACCAAGTGGAATTAGCTCAATACCAATATATTTTACCCAGGCTAAAAGGGCTATGGACTCATTTAGAGAGACAAAAAGGAGGAATCGGAATGAGAGGTCCAGGAGAAACAGAAATAGAAACTGACAGAAGAATTGTTAGAGATAAGATTACATTATTAAAAAAAAAGCTAGTTGTAATTGACAAGCAAATGTCAACTCAACGCGGAAATAGAGGATCTTTAGTTAGAGTAGCATTAGTTGGGTATACGAATGTTGGTAAATCAACTTTAATGAATTCTATATCAAAAGCTGAAGTATTTGCTGAAGATAAATTATTTGCCACATTAGACACAACAGTAAGGAAAGTTGTAATTGAAAACATGCCCTTTTTATTGACAGATACTGTAGGTTTTATTAGGAAATTACCAACACAGCTAATAGACTCTTTTAAAAGTACTTTGACAGAAATTACTGAAGCTGACTTATTAATTCATGTTGTAGATATTGCACATCCAAATTATGAGGATCATATTGATTCAGTGAACACAATTCTTAATGAAATAGGTTCAGGTGAGAAACCAATGATCATGCTGTTTAACAAGATAGATAAGTATGTAAATGACAAAGAAAATATTAAAGACATTAATGATATCGATTATCAAGACAAGAGTTTAAACACTCTAAAGTCTAGTTTGTCTAAGAAGTATAATCAAAAAGCATACTTTATTTCAGCTTTGAGCAAAAAAGATGTTAGAGAATTGAAAACGAATTTTTATAAAGAAATTAGAGAAATACACGTAACCAGGTTTCCTTATAATGCTTTTTTATATCCCGATATTACTTAAATCAATATTTAGTCCAACCCCAAGGACTTCTCTTATTTGAACTCTTGTAATTTCATTGTGATCATAAACAAATTGAAAAATAAGATTAGTTGACACGGCTTTGTTTACTTTCATAACTATATTAAAAGTACAATCTATATCGATATTTTTAGGACTGTCTAAGTAGTCTGAATATAAACTAAGTCTGTTTTCTAATGTGACATTTTCGTACACCTCAGCTTTGTAAAAAGCTCTAATCGAAGCACCTAATTCGAATCTGCTATTGGCTCCCTTTGATACTCCAAAATATGTTTGAGTGTCAGTTAAATTTTCTGTAAAAATGCGATTAACTAAGATTAATTTTCCAGTTATTGGAGCCGTATTAACCCAAAAATCTTTGTTTTTTTTCCAATACAATCCAACCCCTAATTGTGCAGTAGCAGGAGAAAAAAATCTTGATTTTTCCACACGATTAGGATTTCCATCAGAGTCTTTTCCGAAACGATAACCTTTAGCATATTGAGTTTGAAAATTAAAAAAACTAGAATAACTCCAATTGCCAATTATCTCATTATTGAATTTTTTCCCAAGGACCGAATTGATCTCTAGTCTATCATCTGTTTTTTTTAGAAACTCACTTCCGCTAATTTTATTCACTCCGAAAGTGCTTATTGCTTTTGAATCCCAGGCCCATCCATTATCATAATAATTAAAATTGTAATTAATTTTAAGTGTTCCAGAGATACTGCTTTGTCCGCCAGAAGTCCAGTTACTAAAGCTAGATTGGTTTACTAAAAAAATAGCATTTCCTGATTTTTTCCATTTTATAGAAGTTTGTGTGCTATCTATTTCAGTTTGAGAAAATAAAAAACCGCTTAAAAATAGAAATAATATGAAATGTAAAAGCTTAAAATTCCTCATTATTTTTTTAAATATTTATAAATAGGCACAGAAGAGCATGCCTCACCAAACAGTATACTTTTTGCAATTGGCTGCAGTTTCTCAATAAGAGCAGAATAAGAAGATTTAGGTATGAATTTACCAGAACATCCTTTAATTATGACAGTTTTATTTTGATAGTTAGAAAAATCATAATTATTAATAGCTTCATTAATTAAAAGATTTTCTAGCAATTCTAAAGATCCAATAACATGTTTTATCTCATTTTTTTTTAAAAATGAGCTTATTAACAAAAAAGCCCAATCAGGGATTATAGCATCATTTGAACATACTATAGAAATGAACTTATTTTTGTGTTGTTTCCAATTATAATTTTGTGCATTTTCTCTAAAATCTTTTTCAATTAAGACTAAATCATTTTTAAGCCATTTTTTTAAATCAAAAGTTTCTCTTTCATTTTCAGAAATAAAAGACTCAAGATCTATTGTTTCTAACTTGCTATTTGCGACTCTATTAATTATTTCTTTGCTCATTACAAAAATCCTAATTCTAATTTTGCTTCTTCACTCATTAAATCTCTAGTCCATGGTGGGTCAAAAGTTAATTCCACTTTAGCTTCTACTACCTCTTCAACCGACCTCACTTTGTCTTCAACCTCTAACGGAAGAGTTTCTGCAACTGGACAGTTTGGAGTAGTCAAAGTCATAAGCACCTTAACGTGGTTATCTTCGTTAACAAAAACATCATATATTAATCCTAGTTCATATATATCAACGGGAATTTCAGGATCATATATTGTTTTTAAAACTCTAACTATTTTTTCGCCTAATTCGTTTGGATCCATTTTTATTTGATTTGATTTTATTTACTAAATGCTAATGCATAATACTTTATTTGTCTTATCATCGAAACTAAACCGTTGGCTCTTGTAGGAGACAAGTGTTCTTTAAGGCCTATTTCATCAATATACTTTATATCAGAATTTATAATATCAAGAGGAGTTTGATTTGAATAAGCTCTAAGTAAAATAGCAGCTATTCCCTTAGTTATAATAGCTTCGCTATCTGTTGTGTATAATATTTTTCCTTCAATAATTTCTGCATGAAGCCACAGTTTACTTTGACAGCCTTTAATTAAATTAGAATCAGTTTTGTTACTAGGGCAAATTAACTCAATCGATTTTCCGAGTTCAATCATATATTCATATCGTTCCATCCAATTTTCAAAAAGAGAAAATTCTTCAACTATTTCATCTTGAATTTCTTTTATTGTCATAAGTTAAACTTGTAGATCAAAGATACAAATTAGCTTAACATAGAAATGGCTTGTAATAAAGATTTATAAAGGTGATCTATCTCTTCAATTGTATTGTAGAAAGAAAAAGAGACTCTTACCGTACCTGAAATGTTATAGTAATCCATGATGGGCTGAGCACAATGTTGACCGGTTCTTACTGCTATACCAAATTTGTCTAAAATAGAACCAATATCATAAGCATGAATTTCTCCGACATTGAATGAGATTACAGAAGTTTTATTTAACGAATCACCATAAATCTTAATATTAGGAATTGTTTTAAGCTTCTTTGTAGCATAATTAAGAAGAGATGATTCATAGATCTCAATATTATCAAATCCAATTTTATTTAAATAATTTATTGCTTCTCCAAATCCTATAACACCAGCTATATTAGGTGTACCGGCTTCAAATTTATGAGGAAGTTCAGCGTAAGTGGTTTTTTCAAAAGTTACACTTGAAATCATTTCTCCACCACCTTGGTAGGGAGGCATTTTTTTTAACCATTTTTCTTTTCCATAGAGCATTCCAACTCCAGTTGGACCGCATAATTTATGAGCAGATGTGGTGTAAAAATCAGCATCTAATTCTTGAAGATCTGTCTTAAAATGGGAACTGGCTTGTGCGCCATCTACTAAAACTAGAGCTCCGAATTCATGAGCTTTTTTAATTATTTTTTTGACAGGGTTTATTATACCTAATGCGTTAGAAATATGATTTACAAATACTAGCTTAGTCTTTTTAGATAATAGTTTTTCAAAAATGGAAAGATTTAATTCTCCATTTTCACTCATAGGAATTACTTTGATTTGAGCGCCATTTTTCTCACACATCATTTGCCAGGGGACAATATTTGAGTGATGTTCAAGTTCCGAAATAATAATTTCATCTCCACTATTTAGGAGATTTTCAAATCCATTAGCTACTAAATTAATTGAATGTGTTGTACCTGAAGTAAAGATGATTTCATGAGAATGCTTGGCGTTGAAATGAGTTTTAACAGTCTGTCTAGCTCGTTCATAGGCATCAGTAGCTTCCTGGCTTACACTATGAACTCCTCTATGAATATTAGAGTTGTAATTACTATAATAGTCAACGATGGAGTCAATAACAATTTTCGGCTTTTGACTTGTTGCAGCATTATCTAAATAAACAAAAGGATATCCATTTACTTTTCTACTTAGTATCGGAAAGTCATCTCTAATTTTATTTACATTGAATGCCATAACTATAGATCAAATCCTATTTCAACTCCGAGTTTATTAGCGATTATCTTTTTAATTTTTGATTTCAAAGCAGGTATATTAACACTCTCCAAAACATTATTAGCAAAGGCATATGTAAGTAATGCTTCCGCTTCTTTTTTAGGGATCCCCCTAGCTCTTAAATAAAATAAAGCATCTTGATCTAATTGTCCAATAGTACATCCGTGAGAACATTTTACGTCATCTGCAAATATTTCTAATTGAGGCTTTGAGTTTATAGTAGATTTATCGTTTAATAATATGTTGTTATTTTTTTGAAATGCATTTGTTTTTTGAGCTATTTTATCTACAACAATTTTACCGTTAAAAACCCCTGTTGAACTGCCTGAATAAATACCTTTATAATCTTGGTGACTTTCGCAATTTGGATTAGCATGATCTACCAATGTATGATGATCAACTAGCTGCTTGTCATCTATAATGGTAATCCCTTTCATTGTTGAGTTAATATAGGATCCTTTTTGGTAATAGTTAAGATTATTTCTTGTTAGTTTTCCTCCAAAAGAAAATGTATGAATCTTAGAGTTACTATCCCTTTCTTGAGAAATATATGTATTGTCAATAAGTGAAGAAGATAGACGGTCATTTTGAATTTTATAATAATCCAAATGAGCATTTTTTGAAACAAAAATTTCAGAAACAGAATTTGTAAAAATAGGATTGTCAGTTAAGCTTTGGTGACTTTCTATGATCTCTGCTTGAGCACCTTCTTCAAGAACAATTAAATTTCTTGGCTGAAGCATCAAAGCAGATTCATTTCCAGTTGCAAAATGAATTATTTCAATAGGCTTTTCTAATATAATGTTCTTAGGAACATGAATATAAGCTCCTTCCTTTGAAAAAGCTGTGTTTAATTGAGATAAAGAATCGCCTTTTTCAATCGACTTGTTAAAATATTTTTTAATAATCGAAGTATATTTAGCTTTTGATAAAGCCGCAGACATTATACAAACATCTACTTTTTCATGACTTGTTTGAGAGAGGAATGAATCGAAAAATCCATCAACAAAAATAAGCTTATAGCTTTCAGTGTTGTCTAAGAAAAAGTCTTTGACATTTTTAAAATCCAATACGTTCTTTTTTTTAGAAAAAAGAGTATAATCTTCTTTAAGCAATTTGTTTAGGGAAGTATACTTCCAAGCTTCTAATTTTCTGTGAGGGAACCCTAATTTTTCAAATTTCTTAATAGCATCAGTTCTAATGCTATGCACAGGAGACTGTATGTCAATGTCTAGTTCAAATGCTAAAAATGAAGAAACTAATTTATCTGCTAATGGCATTGTAGTTTTTTTATTTGATCCAATCATACCCTTTTTCTTCTAGTTCATGAGCAAGTTCTTTTCCTCCAGATTTAACAATTCTTCCTTCGTGAAGCACATGCACATAGTCAGGAACTATATGGTCTAATAGTCTTTGATAATGCGTAATTAGAATTACAGCATTGTTTTTGTTTTTAAGCTTATTCACTCCGTTTGCAACAATTTTTAGAGCATCTATATCTAAACCAGAATCAGTTTCGTCTAAAATGGATAAGCTAGGCTCAAGCATCGCCATTTGAAAAATTTCATTTCTTTTTTTCTCTCCACCCGAAAAACCTTCGTTTAAAGATCTTGAAAGAAATTTAGAGTCTATTTCTAAAAGTTCTGCTTTTTCTCTAATTTTTTTAAGCATTATGTTAGCGGGCATTTTCTCTTCATTTCTAGCTCTTAAGTTTGAGTTAATTGCCGTTTTAATAAAGTTTGTAACTGTAATTCCAGGAATTTCAACTGGATATTGAAAGGACATGAAAATTCCCTTTTGAGCTCTTTCTTCAGCGGCTAGTTCAATTATATTTTCATTTTTATATATAATATCACCTTTTGTCACTTCATAAGCTTCATTTCCGGCAATTACAGATGAAAGAGTACTTTTACCCGAACCATTTGGCCCCATGATTGCATGTACCTCACCAGCCCTTACGTTTAAATTAATGCCATTTAAAATGGGCTTGCCTTCAACACTTACATGTAAATTATCTATTGTTAACATAGTTTTAATTAATTTTTGTATTTAACCAACTGATCCCTCAAGGGAAATTTCTAATAATTTTTGAGCTTCCACTGCAAATTCCATAGGGAGCTTATTTAACACCTCTTTACTGAATCCATTAACAATTAACGCTATCGCTTGTTCAGTATCTATTCCTCGTTGATTACAATAAAATATTTGATCTTCTCCAATTTTACTAGTAGAAGCTTCATGCTCTACTATAGCTGTTTTGTTTTTTACTTCAATATATGGGAAAGTATGGGCTCCGCATTTATTTCCCATAAGCAAAGAATCACACTGCGAAAAATTTCTAGCATTTTCAGCCTTTGCATTAATTTGAACTAACCCTCTGTAACTGTTTTGTGATTTCCCTGCTGAAATTCCTTTAGATATAATTGTGCTTTTAGTGTTTTTACCAATATGAATCATTTTGGTGCCAGTATCCGCTTGTTGATAGTTATTTGTTACAGCAATTGAATAAAACTCTCCAATACTATTATCACCTTTTAAAATACACGACGGATATTTCCAGGTTACTGCAGAACCAGTCTCTACTTGTGTCCAGGATATTTTGGAATTCGTATGACAAATTCCTCTTTTGGTAACAAAGTTAAATACACCGCCTTTTCCGTTTTTATTTCCAGGAAACCAATTTTGAACAGTAGAGTATTTTATTTCAGCCCCATCTAAAGCAACAAGCTCTACTACTGCAGCATGTAATTGATTTTCATCTCTAGAGGGAGCAGTACACCCTTCTAAATAACTCACATAACTATCTTTATCTGCGATTACTAAAGTCCTCTCAAACTGACCAGTTCCGGCTTGATTAATTCTAAAATAAGTCGAAAGCTCCATAGGACACCTTACTCCTTTAGGTATATAACAAAATGATCCGTCTGAAAATACCGCAGAATTTAAAGTAGCATAAAAATTGTCTTTTTGAGGCACTACGCTTCCAATATATTTTTTAACAAGATCGGGATGATTCTTAATTGCTTCGGATATTGAACAAAAAATAATTCCTTTTTTTGAAAGAGTTTCTTTGAAAGTAGTTGCTACTGAAACAGAATCTACAACAATATCAATCGCTACACCTGTTAATTTTTTTTGCTCATTTATTGAAATCCCGAGCTTCTCAAATGTTTTAAGTAACTCTGGATCAACTTCATCTAAACTATTGTATTTGTCTTTTCCTTTAGGAGCGGAATAATAGGATATTTTTTGAAAATCTGGTTTAGGATATTTAACATTCGCCCATTTAGGCTCTTCCATTTCTTGCCAAGATTTAAAAGCTTTTAAACGCCAATCGGTCATCCACTCAGGCTCTTCTTTTCTTTTAGAAATTGCTTTAACAATTCCTTCATTTAGACCAACAGGAAATGTGTCAGATTCTATATCAGTTACAAATCCATATTCATATTCTTTAGTTTCTAACTCTTTTTTTAACTCTTCTTCCGTATATGCCATCTTATATTTTTATAATGAAAAACTTTCTCCACAACCACAAGTTCTATTTGCATTAGGGTTGTTGAAAACAAATCCCTTACCATTTAAGCCTCCAGAAAATTCAAGAGTAGTACCGATTAAGTATAAAAAACTTTTGTTATCAACGATTATTTTAACTCCATTGTCTTCGTAAACTTTATCATCCGTATTAATAGAATTATCAAAATTTAAATCATAGGATAATCCTGAACACCCTCCACTTTTAACACCTACCCTGACAAAATCGTTGGATACGTTATAGCCTTCAGCCTCCATTAATTTTGCTACTTCTGATTTTGCTTGTTTTGAAACTTTAATCATTTATACTTTAATCTATATTTTACAAATATAACTCTTTGATAATTCATTACACTAAGTTTTTTTATTAATCACTTCTTAGAATTACTCAATAATAATGCCAATTAATTTATATTTGACAAAATAAATAAATTGAAAAAAAATAACGAAATAAAAACCCCAACAAAATTAGCAGATTTAGGAGAGTTCGGTGTGATTGATAAAATCACTAAAGGCTTTATAAATTCTAATAATTCTTCCGTACTTGGGATTGGCGATGATGCAGCTGTTCTAGATTTTAAAGATAATCAGGCGTTAATTTCTACAGATATGATGGTAGAAGGAGTTCATTTTGATTTGGCTTATATGCCGTTAAAGCACTTAGGATACAAAGCCGTTGTTTCTAATCTTTCAGATATTTATTCAATGAATGGAACCTGTACTCAAATTACAGTGAGTATAGCAGTTTCTAATAGATTTAATTTAGAATCTTTAGAAGAACTTTATTTAGGAATTAGAGCTGCATGTAAAACTTATAAAATTGATTTAGTTGGTGGGGATACAACAACGTCAACTAAGGGTCTCATTATAAGTATTACATCTATTGGAAGCGCTAAGTCTAAGGATATTGTTAAAAGAAGCGGAGCTCAAATCAATGATTTAATTGTTGTTTCTGGAGATTTAGGAAGTGCCTATATGGGATTACAAGTCTTAGAAAGAGAAAATGAAGTGTTTAAAGTAAACCCACAAAACCAACCGGATTTATCTGACTATACTTACCTGCTTAAAAGACAATTGAAGCCAGAAGCCAGAAAAGATGTTATAGATTTTTTTGCTGATAAAAAGATTACACCAACTTCAATGATTGACATTAGCGACGGTCTTTCTTCAGAAGTATTACACATATGTAAACAATCAAATGTTGGATGTGATTTATATGAAGAAAAAATACCTCTTAGCGAGGAAATGAAATCGGGATGTGAAGAATTCAAACTTCACTCAACTACAATCGCGTTAAGTGGCGGTGAGGATTATGAACTTTTATTTACAATAAATCAAAAAGATTATGATAAGATTAAAGGAAATAACGACTTAACAGTGATAGGACATATAATTGATTCTGAAAAAGGAATAAACTTAGTAACAAAATCAGAAGATAAAGTTCCGATTACTTCTCAAGGCTGGAAATCGTTTTAATCCATTTAGACTGATATTTTAATAAACTTTTTTAATAACATAAAAAACGTATTTTTGGACTCCCAATAATTTACATATGAGTATTTTTTTAATAAAAGCATTTCAACTGATTTTAAGTCTTGCAATTCTTGTTGTTCTTCATGAATTAGGACATTTTATTCCTGCCAAACTATTTAAAACAAAAGTTGAAAAATTCTATTTATTTTTTGACTGGCCATTTGCATTGTTTAAGAAAAAAATTGGAGAAACTGAATATGGGATTGGTATTCTTCCACTTGGAGGATATGTTAAGATCGCTGGGATGATAGATGAGAGTATGGATACAGAGCATTTAAAAAAAGATCCAGAACCTTGGGAATTTAGATCAAAACCAGCTTGGCAAAGACTAATTATAATGCTAGGTGGAGTTACGGTAAATATCGTACTAGGTTTCGCTATTTATATGATGATTGCTTTTGTTTGGGGAAAAACTATTTTAACAAATAATGATTTACCCGCGGGATATGAGGTTAATGAAATTATGAAACCATACGGATTTAAGGACGGTGATAAAATTTTAGAAATTGACGGCCAACCTTTAGAAGATATAAATGAGATTGGCAAATATTTGTTTTTAAGAAATGTTTCTGACGTTAAAGTTCAACATAATAATGGAGCTTATGAAAACTTAAAAATCCCTGAAGATATTGGAACTCTAATGATGGATAGCGGGATCATGACTCCTTTTACCTTACTTGTTCCTCCTGTTGTTGGTTCTGTAGAGCCTGACTCACCAGCTAAGCAGGCAGATTTAAATTTAAATGATAAAATCATATCAGTTAATGGTGAAGAAATAGTTAAATGGCAAGATTTTACAAAAATAATCAAGGAAAATAGTTTTAGTGAAATAAATTTAGAAATCGATAGAGATGGGTATTTATTAAATAAAACAGTAAAGTTAAGTGAGAATAATACTATAGGTATAAGTGTTTTAAAACCAGAAATTTCAACTACAAAACTAAACTTTACGTTTTTAGAAAGTATTTCTAGAGGATATGATAAAGCTTATTGGACTTTAAAAGATTATGTTACTCAATTTAAATACGTGTTTACCAAAAAAGGAGCCTCACAGCTTGGTGGATTTGGAGCAATCGCAGGCATTTTCCCAGCAAGTTGGGACTGGCAAGGGTTTTGGGAAACTACAGCTTTACTTTCTATAATTTTAGCTTTTATGAATGTTCTTCCAATTCCAGCTTTAGATGGAGGACATGTAATGTTTTTAATTTATGAAGTTGTTTCGGGAAGAAAACCAAACGATAAGTTTATGGAATATGCTCAGATTACAGGCTTTATGTTATTAATGGCATTAGTGCTTTTCGCAAATGGGAATGATCTTTATAAATTTCTTTTTAATTAATTTGAACACAATGAAATATAATTTATATTTGCCCTCGATTAAAAACAAATTCCTCCTTAGCTCAGTTGGTTAGAGCATCTGACTGTTAATCAGAGGGTCCAAGGTTCGAGTCCTTGAGGGGGAGC
>ERZ890510.293-NODE-293-length-41750-cov-7.977671_pt1 | contig 41750 bp, 45 predicted proteins | sample MGYA00521265_ERZ890510 | MGnify/ENA primary metagenome ERZ890510 (study PRJEB32303, sample SAMEA104408624) | aquatic metagenome | biome: Brackish water; feature: Chemocline; material: water | place: Baltic Sea | collected 2014-10-26T21:54:00 | depth 110 m ... | reverse complement strand
CTGGGGCCGTGGCACCGTAACGCGGGCCGCTGTACTTCTTCAACAGCCTTCTAGCTCTCCATCTCGGTCATGATACCCAGGCGCCGGCCCCGGAAGCGGCCCTTCACCGCCCATGATTCCTAAGGGATGAGCCGACTTGTCGGCAATCGCGGGGCGCTTCGACCCCGCCAGCGTCAAAGGCTCGTCTTCGAGCCCCGCGAGCGGCGGGAGCTTCTCACCACGAGCGAGGATCTCAATCTCCGTGCGGTCGAGCGTCTCTCGTTCAAGTAGCGCTTGAGCAAAATCCTCAAGCAGATCCTTGTGTTCCTCCAATACTTTCCGCGCCCGCTCGTGAGCGTCGTCTATCATGCGCTTAATTTCTTGGTCCACCAAGCGAGCAGTGTGCTCAGAAACCCCACGTCGTTGCATGATCTCGCGCCCCAGGAACACCTCCTGTTCCGAGTCTCCGATCGCGACGAGCCCAATCACCTCGCTCATCCCGAACGTCGTCACCATACGCCGCGCCATAACCGTAGCACGCTCGATGTCGTTGCCCGCTCCTGTCGTCACTGATTCGGGACCAAAGATCATTTCTTCGGCGACACGACCCCCGAATAGCATGGCAAGCTGTCCTTCGAGCCACTCTTTCTTATACGAATGCCGATCTTCTTTCGGCAGACTCGCGGTGATGCCCAGCGCACGTCCTCGCGGCACGATCGAGACCTTATGAACAGGATCAAGCCCCGGGACCTTGAGCCCGATCACCACGTGACCGGCCTCGTGATACGCCGTGAGCGTTCGCTCTTCTTCCGTGAGCACCAGACTGCGGCGCTCCGTGCCCAGCATAATCTTGTCCTTCGCTTGTTCGAAGTCCGACATGGCGACCTTGTCGGCATTGCGGCGCGCGGCCAGGAGAGCGGCTTCATTACAGACGTTCTCCAAATCTGCGCCGCTCATGCCCGGTGTGCCCCGCGCAACGACCGACAACTCGACGTCATCCGCCAGCGGAAGCTTCTTGGCATGTACACGCAGAATGCCTTCGCGACCCTTCACATCAGGCATGTCGACCACGACCTGGCGGTCGAAACGACCCGGCCTCAAAAGCGCGGGGTCGAGGACGTCGGGTCGGTTTGTCGCGGCGAGCAGAATGACACCTTCGTTGGACTCGAAGCCGTCCATCTCAACCAGGAGCGCGTTCAACGTCTGCTCGCGCTCGTCGTGGCCACCGCCGAGGCCGGCGCCACGATGGCGACCCACGGCGTCGATCTCGTCCACGAAAATGATGCACGGCGCGTGCGCCTTTCCTTGCTCAAATAGGTCGCGCACTCTCGACGCGCCGACGCCGACAAACATCTCGACGAAGTCGGAGCCGGACATCTGGAAGAAGGGGCGTGCAGCCTCACCGGCCACGGCTCTGGCGAGCAGCGTCTTCCCTGTGCCTGGAGGGCCCACCAGGAGCACCCCCTTAGGCAACCTGCCGCCGAGCCGCGAGAACTTCGCCGGGTCTTTAAGGAACTCGATGATCTCTTGGAGTTCCTGCTTGGCCTCGTCCGCTCCGGCTACGTCGGCAAACGTGACCTTAGGCGTGTCCGGCGAGATCATCTTCGCCTTCGACCGCCCGAATTGGAACGCCTTGTTTCCCCCACCCTGCATGGTTCGGAAGATCCAGATCCAGAACGCGATGAAGAGGAGCCATGGAAGCGCGGTGATCAGGAAGGTCCCCCAACCCGGTTCCGCCGTCTCGGCCTTCACGATGACGTCCCCGGCCTCTAGGTCGGCGAGAAGGCCGTCGGTCAGGTCACCCGGCAGCGTCACGCCGAACTTGATGAACTCCCCGTTCTGATTCGCCGACGGCGCGCGTAGCTCACCTTCGATCTTTCGGTCGATGACGGTGACTTCATGGATGTTCCCCGAGCTCAATTGACTCCTGAACTCAGTGAACGTGATCTCTTCGATCGTTTCTTCCTCGCCCCTCACAAACTGAACCGCCAAGAGCAGCATCAAGACCATCATCATCAAGAACGCGGTGTTCTTGGAGAGGCGGCCTAGGCGGTTGTCGTCCTTAGGACGGATAGGATCTTCAGACATATAATTCTTCACTCTCGCGAGACCGAGTGGCCCTGGTTAGTGCTACAGGCTCGCAATATATGGCAAATGGCGAAAGTCTTCGGCGTAGTCGAGCCCATACCCCACAAGGAACTCGTTAGGTGCATCAAATCCGACCCAACGGGCCGGAGGTTCCAACTCGACCAGTCGCTTGTGAAGCAAGGCGCATACCTCCAAGCTGCTCGGCCCCCGTGCCTGGAGGCGTGGAATCAAGCGCCCGAGGGTGTGTCCGCTATCGACGATGTCTTCTACGAGAAGGACGCTCCGGTCCTTCAAAGAAGCCGCCGCATCGTACAGTAGGCGGACGTCGCCATTCGATTTCTTGTCGTCGCCGTAGCTCGACGCCACCATGAAATCGACGTGCAACGGCAATTGGATGGCCCGTACGAGGTCGGCCATGAACAAGAACGACCCCTTCAGGAGGCCCAACACGAGGAGCCTGTCCGACGCCGAATAGGCAGCGCTTATTTCTCGGCCCAATTCAGCGGTTCGCTGTTGGATCACCTCTGAAGTGAACACAACGCGCTCAACCTTTTGGCCTCCGAGCTGTGTGTCTTCAGTCAGTAACGGCATCGTCAACTTTGATTTCGAGTGATTCGCCGCCCGTCGACGAAGCGTCTGCCACAGCCTCTGCGATCCCTGGAATCCACAACACTCGGCCTTTTGCGTCTACCAATACGGGGAGTCGCCCCCTTTTCGGTTCAGGCACCCGCGATTCCAAATAGAGCTTCTTCAGTTTCTTCGTCCCGTAGGGCAATTCAATGCGATCGCCCGGCTGGCTGGCCCGGACCGTAAGCGGAAAACGCGGACCGACGACTGTAAAGCCCACACCGTTCTGATTCGCGCCTCCGTCCTTCCATTCGACTCGCAAGAAGCGACCGCCGAGTCGGGCGATACCTGACCCCGCTTGGCCGCCAGGAATGCTCACCGCGACATCTCCCTCGACGACAGCCGGCGCACAGAACGCAAAGCGTGCGAGGTCCCGCCGCAGCCGCACACCGCCGGTCAGAGCCACGCCCCTGCCGCTCTTAGCGCCGCTAATAAACTCAGCGGCGAGTTGGGTTCCGGTTTTGTCGAGTGGGAATCCCAGACCGTCGCACACAGCCCTCGTCACCCGGATCTGCACCAGGGTGGGTAGGGCCATAAACGCGTCCGCATCCAGGGTCGTCTCTCCAGAGCCCTCCTGAACCGCTAGCTGCGACATCAACAAAGGAAGCGCCTGTGCCCAGCCGTCTTCCGCCTCTCTGGCCAGGTCGGCCAATCGCACGAGGGCCCCTCGAGCCCCTGGCGCCACCAAAGCCTCAAGCGCGGGAAGGATCGTCAACCGGATCGCGTTGCGCGTGAAGCGAGCGTCTTGGTTCGACTCGTCATCAAGCCACGTCAGTCCGACCGCCCTCGCATATTCGAGAAGCTCGGCCCTCCAGAACGTCAGCAGCGGCCTCCAGATTCCAGGCTTGCGGAAGGCGGCCATGCCCGAGATGCCCTGGAGCCCTGCCCCTCGCACGGCCCTTTGCAGCACGGTCTCTGCTTGGTCATCGGCATGATGCCCAAGCGCAACCCATTGAGCCCCCGCCGACTGCCGCGCCAACGCCAACGCCGCGTAACGTGCGTCGCGGGCGACCTCCTCAGAAGCACGAAGACCTTCCGCGCGCACCACGCTGAGCGGCAGGTCCCAGGCCCTGCAAAGGCCGGCCACCCACTCCGCGTCGCGTGCCGACGTGCCACGGAGACCGTGGTCGACGTGAATCACGTTCAGGGCAAGTGAGGGAAGACCAGGGGTGAAGCGGAGGAGATGCAGGAGTGCGGTCGAGTCCATGCCACCTGACACGGCAACGACAAGAGGGCCGGTGCCCACGTGCTGGGCTTGCCCCTTTACGACTTCCCGGAATCGCACGCTGAGCCCGGGGTCAGGCGATCTCACGGAGCGACAGGGCCAGGCCCCTGCGCCGGCGGCCGTCCCACCATCTCGGTCAACACCTGAGCCAACAAGTCTGGACGATCGCTCTGAATGCCGTCAACGCCCCACTCGATGAGGCGACGCATGTCCGCCGGATCGTCGATTGTCCACACGTGAACGGGCAGGTTGCGGGCCTGCGCTTCTCGAATGAAGCGCGGCGAGACGATCCGGAAGCCCTTCCATTTTTCGGGCACCTGGAGGATGTCGGCGCCGGGCGTGTACGGCCCACCCCTAGGAAGTCGGTGCGTCAGCGAAAACCCAAGAATGTGATGCCGGCTGGCGCCCCAGGGGCCGCGATAACCGCAGACGTCCACACGAGAGCGTTCGAACTCGGCCGCGACCAGCGTCCGGGCCTGTGCCCCTCGATCCTCGATGAGGTCGACGAGCGGCCGGGCTACCTGCGGCTCCTTGGCTTCCACGTTGATACGTACGCCCGGGAAGGCATCCATCACTTCAGCGAAGGTCGGCACCCTGACACCGGTCGCTCGGAAGGACTTTTCTCCGGACGGGCTCACGAAGTGGTGCCCGGCGTCGAGTGACTGCAGCTCATCAAGCGTCAGCGCGCTGACCGGACCAGAGCCGTCCGTCGTGCGATCTACCGTCCCGTCGTGAATCACGACAACGTGGCCGTCCCGCGTGAGCCTCACGTCGAGTTCGAGCATGTCTGCACCCCACCAATCCACGGCCCGCACAAACGCAGCCATGGTGTTTTCTGGTGCGAGTCGAGAGCCGCCGCGATGCGCGACAAGCATGGGGGCCCCGGAAAGATAGGCCCGACCCGGACGAAGAAGGCGTCCCATCAGCTCATACGCGGAGTCATCGCGAAGTCAGGGCCCCGCGCGCCGCTCCGCCTCGATACGCTCGACGTCATCAAGAGCGAGCTCGTGATAACGGTACAGCACCAACTCGACGAGGCGGCTGGTCATCTCCATCTCGGCCTGTTGCGCGTCGGCATCGTCGTTCCCCTCGGCGGAGAGGGCGTCCCCTAATTCGACGACCCTCGCGCAGAGAAAGGCGAGAACATCTTCGACGACCTCGGGCCGCGGGCTCGCGGGTGCGAGCGAATCGGGCATAACCTCACGCAACAACAACCCGCGAATGAACGCCAAAAAGCCGGGGAAGGCGAGTTCGGTAAGCGGACCGCCCTCCATAGCCTCTTCGTCTGTAATGTTCTCCCACTCGAGCTCATTCCAGTAGAGGTCTTCCGCTTCTTCGGCCAGGAACGACCGCACGCGCTGTGATAATGGTCCACTTGGGCCCATCACCGGCGGCAGGAGTTCCCTGCCCAACGTACGCTCCATTCGCCCTCTTTTACCGCTCAGGATCGTGCCCGCGCGATCAGTCATCAGTCCGCCTCGATACGTCGTGTGTTCTTCTCGTCTGCCAAGATAGACGCCAGGCACCACACTGGGAAATGCAGCGGGCATACTATTCGTGCTTGTCGCGGCGATGCCTGGATACAACCCAGTCGTATACCGCCGACGGGAACACCTGGCCCATCCACACCAGCGTGGCCAACTGCCACGGGAACATGTAGTGGCGTTTTCGCGCGTGGATCGCTCGGAGCATTCGCGCCACCGCGTCGTCCAGCTCGACCACCAACGGCATAGAATGCTTGTTCTTAGCCGTGAACTCAGAGTGCACGTAGCCCGGAGTGATCATCGTAACGTCGACTCCTGTCCTTCGAAGGTCGACGCGAAGGCTCTCCATAAAGTTGTGGAGCGCGCCTTTGCTCGCCGAATAAGCAGCGGTCAACGGGAGGCCCCCATATCCCGCCAAACTCCCGATGGCCACGATGTGACCCCTGCCCCGTTCGAGCATACTCGGGAGCACCCCCTCGACCGCGTAGAGCACTCCAAAAAAATTGACGCTCATCAGCGCAACCACGTCGCTGGCGTCCAGCTGCTCGGGCCTGGTCATTGCGCTAGCGCCGGCATTCGCGATCAGGAGGTCCACCGGACCGAACTCGGCCTCCGTCCGGGCGATAGCCTCCCGCACCTGATCGGGGTCAGTGACGTCACAACAACAAACGAGGGCTGAACCGCCCCCCGCTCGGATTTCATCGGCGACGTCGTCGAGGCTCGCCCGTCGGCGTGCAACGACCGCTACGCGATAACCTTCACGCGCGAGCCCAAGGGCGAACCCTCGCCCAAAGCCAGACGACCCACCGGTGACGAACGCGACCTTAGTCATACTGGACGCTAGCCTCTCAGACAGGGAGCACCAATGCCTCGTGACTCGCCTTGACGGCGCCCGAGCGTCTCCGGTAGCGTCGCGCCATGGAGACGAATCCGTTCCGCTCGGCACGCGCTGAGAAGCCTGGTTCGCAAACGCCGCCCTCTGCGACTCAGGGGCCGGTTACACCGGCCTCCGGGTTCGGTGCGGTGCGACCCTGGGTGACCGCACGCGTGGCCGGACAGAAGTGGTTCTTCCGAGCGCCCCTGCTCTTGATCCTCGCATGGATCCTGAAGCAGCACCTCGCCGACCCAATGTACAGCTCCATATTCTCAGGCCTCAACTTGGGGTTCCACGAGGCCGACCACGCGGCGTTCGTGTGGTTTGGGAACCGGTTTCTTTCTATCGCCGGTGGCACGATTTTCGAGCTCGGCATTCCCGCGGCAGCAGGGATCTACCTGCTCTTCAAGCAGCGTGACCCATTCGGGGCCGCCGTGTGCGTGTTTTGGCTGGGCACAGCACTGGTAGGCGCAGGCATCTACGCTGCGGACGCTACCGCCAAAGTGCTCCCGCTCGTGTCACCCTTCGGGCCGGTGGACCCAGGCAGTCACGACTGATCGAACATGCTTATGCAGTTCGGCAAACTTTCCAAAGACCAAGAGATTGGCGGCGCCATGCAGGGCGCGGGAAAGCTCGCGATGACCATGTCGCTAATCTCGAGCGGCTGGATTCTGCGGGTGATGGCCACGACGAACGCACCGACTCCGGCCGAAGCGGACGACGGGCTCTGGGACGACGGGGAGGAGCAGCGCCTCGCTGACTTCGCGAGCGGCAAGAAGGTCAGCCGGCCCCATGACAATGCCCGCCGCAAACGAATGACGGAAGAGGAGCGCTTCAATGACTTCATAGAAGACAAAGAATAGCGCGGCAGTCATCTCCCACCTCGACCGGCGAGATCCCTATCTGAATTCCCCTGTCGCTGCCCTGGCTCGCCCAACGAGACGGGTGAGACCCAAGCGTCAGAGATCAGAATACTCTTCGACCTCCTCCGCAGGCGGATATTTCGCGCTGTGCACTGGGGAGCCCACCCACCCAGTGGGCCCCCGTCTCCGTCCCAGACGTTCTCCTAACGACCCCCGGCCTTTTTGCCGAACGCGTACGAGAAGTTCACGACCGGGAGGCAGCATCCGGTATCGCCATCGCCCGCGAAGCCCATGATCCCAAGGTCCGTCGAGAAACGCTCGCCAATCAGCCTAATCCCGCCAGAGATCACGGCCCCAGTTTCACCAGGAAGAAAGTAGTTCTCGGTGATGAGCTTGACGCTCGCGTTGGCGCGGACTTCCCCGCCGATCATCGCGACCGGCTGGCTTAAGAAGTCCGACCCGGCGAAGCCGAAACCGAGTCCGACGGTCATCGCGCGATCTTGGCTCCCGAAGGTCCCGACGCCGTACGCGATACCAATGCCTTCACCGTCTACCAACAAGGCGAACGTCCCAATCGAGACCTCGGCCGACCCCGAATGCATCACCCGAAGTTTGGGCGCCACATAGAACGGATCGAACTGGCCGAAAAGCACTGGTGCGCCAGCCGCGATCGTGAAATCGTCGGTCACGCCCACCGCAACGAACGGCAGGAAGAGCAGATAGGTTCCTACGTATGCCTCCCCCTGAGCCAATGAGCGACCGGTTGAAGTGAAAAAGAGTCGCGTATTGTTGCGGTCTCTTCTCCAGAACTGCCCCTCCACGATGCCGCCCTCGGCAAGCCGCATTTCGCGGATCTGCATGCGATTCAACACGATCTCGACACCCCCGATCGTCGTCAAAGTCACCCGATCACCGTCGACGGAAGCCACACGAGCGAAGACCGATGAGCCGTCGACGAGTTGCACCTCGTACACGTCATCTCCCGGTTCCGGGAATTCTTGGGCCGCAACCACATCCGCAACCGACAAAGCCGCCACCAGAAGGAACGAGACCGTCGCAAGTCGTTGTTGGATCTTCACGGAAAATTTCGTAACAGTCATGGAGATGGCCTCCGCCTTAAGGGGCTGCCCGTCACCGAAGGAAGCTGGGGCGTGCGTATGATAATACCTTAGCCGCGGCAAACAGTCTGGATAGGGAAGTCGACGTAGATGGATGGGATTTCGACGTATCTGGCTGCCCGAGCCCGAAGCACGCGCATGCTGGCCCCTTCAGAGAGTAGTCTACGCTCTGAGGCGCCTTAGCTGCTGTGGCACTTCATTTGATGTCGCACGTCCCGGCTAGGCGACCCAACCGTCTTCTCTTGCCTTGCGGCCGAGGAACACCAAGCCAATGGCAATCACGAGGACCAAGCCCTGCAGCACAAAAGCGGCAGCACCGGTCTCCAAGGCGGCGTCCGTCAGCAAAAAGAGCCCTATGTCCTGAACGATGATCCCAGCAAGCGAGACCGCGAGTACCGGCATCGCCCAACGCTTTCGCATGATGAGACCGATGCAACCCACGGCGCCGCCCCACACTGCGGTTGCGGTGGCGGCTACAGCTCACGCCGGCCTGGCTGCATAGAGCGCCTGCTGGGCGGCGCTCATCCCCGCGATGTCCTCTGCCGTGAGGGTCGCGTCGGCGAGGTAAACGACGCACCCCAGCACATTCCAAAGCAGCGCGGTGACCGCCACCGGCATGTACCACTTGGGTGTCGTCGTCATCAATACCTCCCGGGTCGCCGTTTACTACGCAGCCTGCGCGCCAGCTAGCGTTCTGCGATTCTGCTGCACGACCCGCCTGCTCACAAGGGGCGGGAGCTGAGGGAGAGCGGCCCGCCCGTCCCGCGGATCACCACGAGCCAGCAGCAAGCGCGTGTCACAGAGCGTCACACAACAATCGACTCACGCCACGACGCACTGTCACCGCTTCTTCGCCACGACATGAAACAGCTGCCAATGTTTCGGACTCCGGAGCTCGGGCGGATCATCTCTTTCCTCTTCGTTCATCACCTCGATCTCGAAGCCGTCCAAAAGCGACAGGACATCTTCCCGTGAGTGGTGTGTCCGACCAGGGAGCGACGCCCAGCTGTCTCGATCCCAAAAGAACTGGCCGGAGAACCGACCACCCGGGCGAATCGCCGCGACAATCCGGTCCCACAGTTCAGGAAAGACCTCCGGCTTGCAAAACGGCAACGCGAAGCTTGCGTTCACCAGGTCGCAGTCCGGCACCTGCATCTCCACGAAGTCTACCTCGACCGCGGTGAGCCTCGGCTTCAGCGCCTCGGGTACGCGAGACCACAAAAAGGAGAACGCGTCCGGGTGATTATCCGTGGCCACCACGCGCCAGCCCTGTCGGAGCAATTCCAGGGTGTCACGCCCTTCTCGCGCCGCGATGTCCACCGAGAGCCCTTCGGCGAAGCCTTCTTTAGCAAACGAATCTAGAGCCGCGAGAAGTGTCTCTCGCGCGCCCTTCCCCAGGACAGACTCGAAGTATCCAGGCCAATCCTCCACTTCGAATAGTCCTGAGACTTCATCGGCGGCAAGCCCCGGTCGTTTGATTCATCTAGTGCTGACATTGGCTCCACCAAAGTAGAAGACACACTGAGATCTCGTGAACGGGCTGGGCCCGCGTCCTACCCCGAGCGGGGCCGTTGGCCACAAACGCCCGGGGCTGACGGTAGCAATTCTTTCTTTGAACGCGCACCAATCATGTGTTCGTCACGAGGCTCCCAGACGGGCCCGCCACCGGTCCGAAAGGGGATTCGAGAGATCCGGTTCCAAAGCGGCGAGGCCATAGCCGAGCGGACGCCGGTGACCGCGCGTTAGCTCTGCTGGCCCGCCAGGCAGCTTGCTGACAACAAACGGCACGAAAAAGGCCCCTCCACAAGAGGAGGGGCCGCACTCGAAAAGCCTTGCGTCTATTGAATGCCGAAGGAGGGACTTGAACCCCCGACACGCGGATTATGATTCCGCTGCTCTAACCAGCTGAGCTACTCCGGCGAAGGGGCAAAAGCTCATCTTGCGACCAACCCCTGTCAACTGGCTTGCGCCCCGCGCCCCGGCCTGCCAGGCTCCATTCAGGCATGTGTCGTGGGGGCGCAGATACATCCTGTATTAAGAGGACCCTCCCCCATTTTCCAGGAGGATCAGATGGACTTCGGATCGATCTTGATCGGCGCAATCGCCGTCGGCGCCGTCTCGCTGTTTACCAGTATCAGAGTCCTCTTTGAATACGAACGAGGCGTGGTCTTTCGGCTTGGAAAGCTGACACGTGCGAAGGGTCCAGGACTGATTTTCATGGTCCCGTTCGGGCTGGAGCGGATGAAGAAGATGGACTTGCGCATCGTGGCGCTGGACATCGCTCCGCAGGACACGATCACGAAGGACAACGTCAGCGTGCGGGTGAACGCGGTGGTGTATTTTCGCGTCGCCGACCCGACCAAGGCGGTCATTGAGATCGAGGACTATTACTTCGCGACCAGCCAGCTGGCCCAGACGACCCTCCGGTCCGTGATCGGACAGTCTGAGCTAGACCAACTCCTCGCGGAGCGAGACCGGATCAACGAACACGTTCGACGAATCATCGATGAAGGGACGGACCCCTGGGGTATCGACGTGACCGGTGTCGAAATCAAAGACATCGACCTACCCCAGGAAATGAAGCGGGCAATGGCGAAGCAGGCCGAGGCCGAACGCGAGCGGCGCGGAAAGGTCATTAGCGCCCTGGGCGAGTACCAGGCTTCTACGAAACTCGCCGCCGCCGCCGAGATCATCCAGCAATTCCCCGGGGCCATGCAGCTCCGATACCTTCAGACTGTTGTCGAGGTCGCGGCTGAGAACAACTCGACCACGCTCTTTCCGATTCCGATGGATCTCTTCGCGCCCTTCCTAAAAGGTGCAGAACCTGTGACTGAGGAGGCCCGTGCTCGAGCGATGCAAGCTTCCATGGAGACCATGATCGAATCGCTCCCGGCCGGTGAAGAATTCAGGGCGATCGAGGCTGCAACCCGGAAGATCATCGCGAAGGCCAAGTCGAGGGAGCATGTTCCGATCGAGGCTGACCACGGCGGGGAGTAGGCCGCTCCGGTGAGTGACGAGGACTCCGCAGGCCTTCCGATTCCGGCTGAACGGGAAGGTGCACAGGTCCCCGCCGGAGACTCGCACCGTCTGCGCGACTCGGAGATCGACCTGATTCTGAAGCGAGCGGCGCAATCAGATGAGTCGCCCAGCCTTCCTAGGCGTTACGACCTGACCGTGGCCGACCTGATGGTCGTTGCGAGTGAGGTGGGGTTGGACCCCGCCGCGGTACGCAGGGCCGCCGCAATCCAGCCGATCGTGAACGATGGTCCGCTCACTTGGATTCCTGGGGCTCCGACGAGCAGCGCGGCGCAGGCCACGCACATCGGAGCGCTTCCCTCAGATCGCGGCACACTCGCAAGAACCGCCGAAAGAGTCCTCTCGCGTTCGGGAACGGTGACCGAAGACGATGCAGACCACTGGGTCTGGAAGGAAGAGCACGTTGTGGGCAGAACCACCGTAACGTGGACACCCGGCAAAATCACGGTCGAAGCCGAACGCACCGGTCACTACTTCCTGCACTGGCTCGGCGGGCTCGTCGGGTGGGCAGCCTTGAGTGCCGCCCTGCCCGTTAGCCTGGGGCCGCTAGCCGCCACGCTACTCTTCCTCGTCACGCCCCTCCCCCTTTGGGCACGAGCCCACAGAACCACACGAGGCGAGGTCGAACAGGCGGTGATGGAGTTGCTGCGGGCGGTGGAGGAAAGTCAGAACGTGGAGTGACGCCGAATCCTAGCGTGCCGCTCTCACGTTCGCAGTGTCCGTGGGCATCGCGAACGAGTCGGCGGGGGTCTCGAAGCGATAGAGCACCTCCCCTGGCCGAATTAGTCCGAAACGTTCCCTCGCTATGCGCTCCAACGTGACCGAGTCCACCTGAAGAGAATCCGCCCATGACTTCAGAGAATCGATCTGGCGGTGGAGTTCGTTTAGCTGAGCCTGTTCCTCTTCCACCGCAGCACGCGCGGCTCTGAGCTCGAACCAGGAATGCTCGCCGCCGAGCGCGGCATAGTAGACTGCAAGCAGCAAAAGACCTGGGACGATAGCCTTCTTCAGGCGACCCACGCGCCCTCCCCTCGACCCCTAATCCTGCCAAGCTCGCGCATCAATCTCCCCACAAACCTCGGCCGGGGTAACGCGCACGACTGCCGAGCGTCTCCTCAATGCGGAGCAGCTGATTGTACTTCGCTACCCGATCGGTGCGGCTCGCGCTGCCGGTCTTGATTTGGCCGGCACCGGTCGCGACCGCGAGGTCTGCGATCAGGGTATCCTCTGTCTCCCCAGAACGGTGAGAGACGACGCACTTGTAGCCAGACTCAGCTGCCACGCGCATGGTCTCGAGCGTCTCCGTCAGCGTCCCGATTTGGTTGACCTTGATCAGGATCGCATTGGCGGTTCCGCCCCTGATGCCCTGCTCGAGGCGATCCACATTCGTGACGAACAAGTCGTCGCCCACAATCTGAACCCGATCGCCGAGTTCTTTGGTGAGGTGGTTCCAACCGTGCCAATCGTTCTCGTCTAGTGGGTCCTCTAGCGAACGAATCGGATACTTGTCGATCCATCCCTTCCAGAACTCCACCATGCCGGCTGCATCGCGGCGCTCACCCCCCGACCACTTGAAGACGTACTCACCGTCCTCGTAGAACTCGGTCGCAGCGGCGTCCAGCGTGATGACGATGTCCTCGCCCGGGCGATACCCTGCCTTCTCGATCGCCTGCAAGACCACTTCCACCGCCTCTTCATTGCTGGCTAGGTCGGGAGCGAAGCCACCCTCATCACCCACGGCGGTATTCTTGCCCCGATCGCTGAGCACTTTCTTGAGATGATGGAACACTTCAACGCCCATGCGAAGCCCCTCAGAGAAGGTCTCGGCACCGATCGGCATCACCATGAACTCCTGGATGTCGACGTTATTCGGAGCATGTGCCCCGCCGTTGAGAATGTTCATCATCGGCACAGGGAGCAGGTCCGCAGAACCGCCACGGGCGAGGTAACGCCACAGCGGCATCTGGCTCTCGGTCGCGGCCGCGCGTGCGCATGCCATAGACACCGACAGGATCGCGTTGGCGCCGAGATTCCGCTTGTTCGGAGTACCGTCGAGTTCAAGCATGGTCCGGTCGATATCCATCTGCTCGCGCGCCTCGAATCCACGCAGCGCAGCGGCGATCGTCGTGTTGACGTTGTTGACAGCCTTCAGGACGCCCTCGCCTAGGAAACGAGCTCGGTCACCGTCTCGTAGCTCGACAGCCTCGTGCGCCCCTGTCGAGGCCCCGGAGGGCACCGCAGCACGGCCGCGGACACCACTTTCCAGCGTCACCTCTGCCTCGACCGTTGGGTTGCCGCGAGAGTCGAGAATTTCCCTGGCCCGAACATCAACAATAGCCGACACGTACTGCCTCCGATTTTCTAGTCTTGTCCGTGTTTTGCCTGGAGCTGAGCGAGACTGTTCCAGGCTTTCTCAGTGAGTTCGTTTCTTTGGTCGATCGTGTAGCCCTCGACCGGAATCGGGTCGCCGAACCTGACGCGAATCACGCCCGGACGAATCCAGAAAGATCCCTTTCTCATCACAGCGCGCGAGCCGAAAATCGCCGTCGGGACCACGGCGGCACCTGTCTGAATGGCGAGCACGAATGCTCCCTTCTTGAACGGTGTCAACTTCCCCGTGGCGGATCGCGTCCCTTCTGGAAACATGATGACGCTAGAACCGTCCTCCTCCAACCTCCGGCGCGCGATCCCCAATGACTGCAAGGCACCAGAACGGTCTTTTCGGTCAATGAAGATGTACCCGCACGCCTTCACGGCACGCCCAAACAAAGGCGTTCTCCCCACCTCCTTCTTGGCGACAAACACATAGGGCCCGGGCGTATAAGCCGCGAGCACAGCCACGTCGAACCAGGACACGTGGTTCGCCACGACGACCTGAGCCACCTCCGGATCGATAGCCTCGGCATTCTCCACGACGACGCGTACACCCGCCGCACGCAGCATCATCTTGGACCACGCGCGCGGCACATAGTCGCAAACACAACGGGCGTTGGGGCCCTTTCGGTACACGGCCCAGAAGATCCGTATCGCGTAATAGATGGTCCCCGGAACGGCGGCAGTGAGCACCATGAGGAATCTGATCACGCCAAATCTCCGAAGTGGTCGAAACCCCCGCGCTCAAGACGCTCGACGCTTCCCGACGGCTGTTCGAGCCATACGCCATCGCCGAGTTCGACGCGGCCGACGTGCGTGAGTTCCAGGTTGAAACGCTTCATGAAGTAGGCGGGGTCGACCCTACCCGGGCCGGAAACGAACAGCAACTCATAATCTTCGCCGCCATGAAGGGCAGCCTGCAGCGCTTCTGACTGCCCAAAAAGATCGACCGCCGCCTGGGCCACAGGAATCGCCCCCGCTTGGAGGACGATTTTCACTTCGGACGCCGCAGCCATATGTGCGGCATCTCCTGCGAGCCCATCGGACAGGTCCATGAGGGCATCCACAAGCTTGTGCTCCACCAAGCAACATGCGGCGGCAATACGCGGAATCGGGCGAGCAAACGCCAGGCGAGCCGCCGCAGAGGGCTCATTCCCCTCAGTCCACGCACGTACGGCGGCGGCGCTCGCGCCTAGACAACCCGTGACCCATACCTCGTCGCCTGCCTCCGCCCCGTTCCGTAGGACCGGCCACGCGGTGCGTCCCAACACCGTCACGTCCACGAAGAGCGGGCCCGGAGACTTGGCCAAGTCTCCACCCAGGACCGCAGCGCCAACGGACGCCAACGCCTCGACGACCCCTGCCTGCAATTCGTCCCAATTCACGGAGCCATCCGGCGGCAACGCAACGGAGACAAACGCCCCAACCGGCGAAGCCCCCATGGCGGCGAGGTCGGAGAGAGCAGTGGCGGCGGCGCGGTAGCCGATCTCTCGGTCTGACAACCACGCGCGACGGAAATGCACGTCCTCCACCGACAGGTCCGTGCTGAGCACCCACCCACCCTCGAGCACCGCGGCGTCATCGCCCGGGCCCACCCGCACCGACGTCGGAAGGGCCCCGCCCATCGCGATCGCGCGTCTAATTCGGTCGAACTCCGCCCCTGGGCCGAGCTGCACCGTCGTAGGCCCGGGACCGTCCATCAGATCGCCGGGTCGGCGTCGAACATGATACCTGGGAGCTGAAGATCAGTGATTCCACTGCCGCGCTCATTCAGCGCGTCCGGGAGCCATCGGATGACGTCGCTGGGCGTGAGAGAGACGCCTCGTCCGGCAATCCTCGCCGCTCGACCCAAGACAAAGAGGCCGAGCCCGCCCGCGGTCGTGGCGGGCAGTCCCTGGGCCAGGAACGTCCCGCACACTCCGGCCAGCGCATCCCCCATACCCGCAGCGGCGAGATCGGAGGTGCCTTGCGTATCCACCATTACGCGGTGTCCAGGCCCCGACACCAACGATGGGGCGCCCTTCAGCAGTACGGCATGGCCGAAACGGTCCGTCGCGTGCCGAAGCGCTGCCAGCCGGTCAGCCATGATGACCTCTTGAGCCAAGTCGGTCAGGCGAGCCATCTCACCGACGTGGGGGGTGGCCAACACGCTACGCGCGGCGGCTACAGCGGCGAGGTCGAACACACCTATCGCGGCAAGGTTGAGGGCGTCGGCATCGACCACAAGAGCGACTGGAGGCCCAGAGACCACACACTGCACCACGGCCCTGGCCGCGGCATCGGTACCGAGTCCGGGACCCATCACAACCGAATCGACGGCCTTGAGTGCCTCCTTAATCGCGTCCGTGTCACCGGCATCCACGAAGATCGCCTCGGGCACAGCGGCTTGGAGCACCTCTCGATTCTCCTCGAATGAGCAGACACGCAGAGAGCCTGCCCCAGCGCTCAGGGCCCCCCGGACGGCGAGAACCGCAGCCCCTGCCATTCCTTTGCGCCCCGCGACGACGAGCACTCGGCCGACCCGGTTCTTGTGGGTGTCTGCCGCTCGCAACGGCGCGTTCTCGTAGGCCCAGGCCGGCGTCAACACCACGCCAGAAATCGCGTCTTGTGCCACGGCGTCCCAGGGCGGGAAGCCGATCTCCAGCACGACGAGACGACCCGCCCGCGCGCGCGCAGGATGCATTAGGGTCCCCAGTTTCGGCGCGCCAAACGCGATCGTCACGTCGGCGGATACCGCGACGCCCGGCACGGCACCGGTGTCGGCGCAGGTCCCAGACGGAACGTCTATTGATAGGACGGGTCGCTCGGCGCCATTAACACGGACGATGGCATCCGCTTGCCGGGCCCGCGGCGCCCCACGGGCGCCCGTCCCGAGAATGCCGTCAACGATCACTCCCGCGGAACTGAGCAGCGTGGTCCATCCCTCCTCGTCGAGTTCATGGTCGCGCATCACTGGAAAGCTCCAACCGTGGAGCAGTGACCCACCCTCCGCCCGGTCCCCCACGAGCACCGCTTGGACGTCTCGTCCCCACGCCGATAGCGTGCGCAAGAGTACGAGCGCGTCGCCGCCATTGTTGCCGGAGCCGACAATCCCAACAACTCGTCCTCGTGGAAAGAGGCGATCAAGGACCTCCGCCGAGCCGCGCCCGGCGTTCTCCATGAGAACGGATTGAGGCACCCCGCCGTCCTGGATCGCCAGCCGGTCGAGTATGGCAGCCTCACTCCCGGTCGGAGCCAGGAGATGGGCACGGCCGAACGGCCGCAACGGCGGAAAGATGCCCGTCATGGTGAATCCAAGGTACGCCAAGGTAGCCGTGCCGTTCGCGCCGGCCGGGTCCCGTGAGAGGCATGGAGGTGTGTTTCGGGGCCGTCGGCCGGGCGCAGGACCGTCTGCAAACCGGCGGTCACCTCAAGGCTACTTGAAGCTCGGTTCGGGCTTCTTTCCCAGGGTAATGTCCCCATTGTCGATACGGAGGTTGAATCCGCACTCTGGGTTGGAGCATACCCACGCCTTGTAACGGATCGGCGCCCCATCTCTGCCATAGTCGGAGAGCGGCAACAAAATTCCGGTCTCGCATTTTTGGCAGCGCGGAAATCCGCGATCGTCCATTAGCAACCCCTCCCATGGGCGCGGCGGCGGTAAACGCCGCGCGGGTGCCCGGCCGAGGCCGGGCGATTCAAAGTCTGGAGTTCGGCCTCATGCCGAACCCTCAATATCAATGCTGAGCTTCCCAGGGGTAGTTCAGCTCGAACGCTTCTTCGAAATCGAAAACGTCGGCAAAGTCCTCGGGCCGATCTTCGTCCTGCTTGATCAAAATACCCTGTTCTACCAAGGCGAACACCACGCCACCCACATCTTCTGTCGCGTGAATCCCCCAATGTTCGAGGACCGAACGGGCCATGGGCCCGAATCGCTCCAGCGCGAGCCGCCGCACGCCGTCTACCAATTCCCTGCCCGTAATGTGTCGCGGAGCTTCGAGTGCATGGATCACGGAATGCAACGCGGCCAGCACGAAAAAGTAGGCCCTCGTATCGAAGCGAGGGTTCCGCTCCTGAAGTTGATCCAGGATTTCGTCCGCGAATTGCAATTCTGTCATGGGCGCAAATGTGCGGATCGGGGAGTGCGTTCGCTAGTCCGAGCGGCCTTGCCGCCGTACTTCTTCAACAGCCTTCTAGTGCGTCTAGCGCCCGGCCAGCCGGGCGTACAAAGGAAATGCTGCACACAATTCCTTGACCTCTCCGAGGACGGTCGCAATGCGGCCTCCGTCCGCAGGGGCCTCTAGGATGTGTCCGATCCACCCGGCGATGCGTTCCATCTCCGGTTCTTTCATGCCCCGAGAAGTGAGTGCGGGGGTTCCGATTCTCAATCCGGAGGTCACGAACGGCGAGCGCGTCTCACCACGCACGGTGTTCTTGTTCACCGTCATGCCCGCAGCCTCCAGCGCCTCCTCTGCGTCCTTCCCGGTCAGGTCGCCGTGACTGGGGCGGAGATCCACCAGCACTAGGTGGTTATCTGTACCCCCGCTCACAAGGTGGAAGCCGCGTTCAAGCAGCCCGGCGCATAGCGTTCGCGCGTTCGTTACGACCTGTCCGGAGTACTCTGCAAACGACGGCTTCAACGCCTCCCCGAACGCGACCGCCTTAGCGGCAATCACGTTCATGAGCGGACCGCCTTGCATAAACGGAAACACCGACTTGTCGATCGCCTTGGCGTGCTCCTCTTTGCAGAGGATCAACCCTCCACGCGGACCCCTGAGGGTTTTGTGCGTGGTGGTCGTGACAACATCTGCGTGCGCGACCGGGGACGGGTGGTGGCCCGTTGCCACCAGACCCGCAATATGTGCCATGTCGACAACCAGCCGAGCGTCAACTTCGCGCGCGATCTCGCCAAACCTCTCGAAGTCGATCGTCCTCGGATACGCGCTCGCGCCCGCGATAATCATCTTGGGTCTTTCGGCGTGGGCCTGATCGCGAACCGCGTCGTAGTCGATACGGCCGTCGTCTTCACGTACGCCGTACGCCACCACGTTGAACAGCCGGCCACTAAAATTCACCGGCGACCCGTGAGTCAGGTGTCCGCCATGACTCAAGTCCATGCCTAGGATCTTGTCGCCCGGATCAAGAAACGAAAAATAGGCGGCCATGTTGGCCTGGGCTCCCGAGTGCGGCTGCACGTTCGCGTGTTCGGCACCGAACAGTTGTTTGGCTCGATCTCGAGCCAGATTCTCTGCCACGTCCACGAACTCGCAGCCACCGTAGTACCGCTTCCCCGGCACTCCCTCCGCATACTTGTTCGTCATCACCGTGCCCATGGCTTGGAGCACGGCTTCAGAGACGAAATTTTCTGACGCGATGAGTTCGAGCCCATCGGCCTGACGGGCGGCCTCGGATACGATCGAGTCGTAGATCTCAGGATCGGCTTCGCGGAGGATCTCCATCAAGCCTAGAACGTCCGCTGGAGGTGCCGAGCTTCGTACAAACGTGACTCGGCTACCTTGTTCGCGGCCTCATGAGTCCCGATACCCTCGGCAGCTGCAAACTCGAAAATGCGGAGCAAGGTGTTGTAGATGTCACCGGCTTTTCGCTTGCTGCGTTCCGCGGTCCAGTCTTCGATCTCACCGTAAACGTTGATCAGGCCACCCGCATTGATGACGTAGTCGGGCGCATACAAAATGCCACGCTCCTTCAACGCAGGGCCATGCACGGAACCCTTCGCCAGCACATTATTCGCAGCGCCTGCCACGATGTCCACCTTCAGTAAGTCGATGGTGTCGTCGTTGACCGTCGCTCCGAGCGCACACGGAGCGTAGATGTCCGCATCGACAGAGTAGATAGCATCGGGAGCGACTACCTCTGCACCAAACTCCTCTACGACAAGGGCGACTCTGTCCTGGTCAATATCGGTGACCGTGAGCTTCGCACCCTCTTCGGCGAGGTCCTTGCATAGGTAATAACCAACATGACCAAGTCCCTGCACGGCGACGTGCTTCCCGTTCAGGGAATCATCCCCGTATTTGAAGGCCGCAGCGGCCTTGATGCCGTGATAAACCCCAAACGCCGTCACCGGAGATGGGTCACCCGAACGCCCAATGAGACCGACGACGTGCTCGGTCTCCATGCTGACGAACTCCATGTCGTCTGGCGACGTACCCACGTCCTCGGCGGTGATATATCGGCCGCCCAAAGACTCGACAGCACGCCCGTGGGATCGGAAGATCATCTCCCGATCCTTCACCTTGTTGTCACCCCAAATGACGGACTTGCCGCCACCAAGGTTCAACCCAGTGATCGCAGCCTTGTATGTCATACCGCGCGACAGCCTCAGCGCGTCGACAATGGCGTCACGATCGCTCTTGTAGTTCCAGAACCGAGTGCCCCCTAAGGCAGGGCCCATCGTGGTATCGTGAATCGCGATAATCCCGCGATATCCGAGGTCCGGATCGTTCCAGAATACGAGCTGCTCGTGCTTGCGCTCGGACATCAAGTCGAAGAGTTCCATCGTCTCCTACACTGTTATGTGGATGAGCGACCGCCTCAGCTACTCGCGGCGTCCCGGAGGACTTCGCGGGCGATGACATGTCGCATGATCTCGTTCGTTCCTTCGTAAATCTCTGTGCCCTTGGCGTCCCTGAGGAGCTGTTCGACCGGATAATGTCGCATATATCCGTAACCACCAAAGATCTGGATTGCCTCATCGGCAGACCAACTGGCCGCCTCTGACGCTGACAACTTCGCAATGGCGGCACGCGCGGTCACCCCATCAACCCCCGTACGTGGGTGACCCTCATCATTAGACGCAGCCATAATCGCCGCTCCGGCGTCGTGCGCCAAAAGTCGCGACCCTGCGATTCGGCGGGCCATTTCGGCGAGCTTCACCTGAATGGCCCCAAAGTTCGCAATCGGACGGCCAAACTGCTCGCGTTCCAACGCGTAGCGCGCCGCATGCTCCATGGCCGAACGTCCAATCCCCACGGCCTGGGCGGCGATACCCGCCCGCCCGAGGTCCAACGCCTCCAGCGCGTAGGGAAAACCCCTCCCCACCACGCCTAGGAGGCCCCCCTCGCCGACCTCGACGCCATCGAGCGTGATGCTGACCGTCTCCGACGCCCGCAGCCCCATGGTGGCCTCCCGCGCGCCGACGCCGTAACCGTCTACCGTCGGGTCCACCAAGAAGGCCCCCATGCCCTCTCCGTCCAACTGTGCGAAGACGATCACGAGCCCAGCGCGGCCTCCGTTCGTCACCCAGCGCTTGGTGCCGGTGAGCTTCCACCCGGTCCCTGAAGCTTCTGCCACCGTCGTGAGTGACCCGGCGTCACTTCCGGCGCCTGGCTCCGACAGCGCAAACGCCCCCAAGACCTCTCCGGACGCGAGAAGCGGCAGCCACCGCTCTTTTTGGCCGTCGCTCCCATGCTTGGTGATGAGCCCGGCGACCGGTCCGTTGTGGATGGCTACCGAGAGCCCCACGGAAGCGTCGCCCCAGGAGAGTTCCTCAAGCACGAGTAAATACGTGGACAGGTCAAAGTCGAGGCCGCCGTATTGCTCCGGAATCAGCATGCCGAGGAAGCCCAGGTCTGCGAGCTTCCGGAAGATTCCGGCGTCGAGGTCCTTGGCGGCATCCCACCCAGCGGACGCCGAGCGCAGTTCCCCTTGGGCGAAGTCCCGGGCGAGCGCCCTAATTTCGAGCTGATCCTGCGACCACTTCATCGACGGCGCCTCATGAGTACGAGTAGAAACCGCGGCCATTCTTACGGCCGTGCCATCCTGCGGCAACGTACTTGCGGAGTAAGGGGCAGGGCCGATAACGGTCGTCGCCCAGTTCCCGATGCAACACCTCGAGGATGTTCAAGCAGGTGTCCAGCCCAATCAGGTCGGCGAGCGCGAGCGGACCCATCGGGTGGTTCATGCCCAACTTCATGACCGTATCGATCGCCTCCGGAGTGGCAACGCCCTCCATCACGGCGAAGACGGCCTCATTGATCATGGGCATGAGAACTCGGTTCGCCACGAAGCCGGGGAAGTCGTTGACCTCTACCGGAGTCTTTCCGAGTTCCTCGGATAAGGCGAAGACCTGGCGCGTGGTGTCATCGCTCGTCGCCAACCCGCGAATCACCTCGACCAGCTTCATCACAGGCACCGGGTTCATGAAATGCATCCCGATGACCTTGTCCGGACGACCTGTTCGCGCGGCGATTTCCGTGATGGAAATCGACGACGTGTTGCTCGCGAGAATCGTATCCGGTCCAGCGGAGCGGTCCAGAGTCCGGAAGATGTCGTACTTGAGTTCCGCCTTCTCTGGCACGGCTTCGATCACGAGGTCCGCGTCCTCGGCGCCGGCGGCCAGGTCCGAGCCGGTCTCGATCCGCCCGAGCGTAGCGTCGCGCGCCGACAGGTCAATGAGTCCCTTCTTCACCTGCCGATCGAGGTTCTTGGAGATCGTGTCCATGGCGACTTCCAAGACCTCGACGGAGAGGTCTAGGAGCCGTACCTGCTTGCCACTCTGCGCCGCCACATGGGCAATCCCGTTGCCCATCGTGCCGCCGCCCACAATCGCGATCCGATCGATTGTCATCGTGCCCTCTCTCCTTCGGTTCTAATTTCGAGCGCCTTATTCATGTGCCTGCACTCGTCCCGCCAGCGCCAGCGGCCTAGATCTTGACGCGGTCTCGCTATAGCGAAGCCATGGACCCCACCAGAGCGCAGCGGTCGAAGCCAAGACGACCACGGTCGCCACGGCGCTTCCTTCTGGACCGAAACCCCCTCCTCCCAGCCAAATTGGGCCCACGGACGCTCCGGTGTAGAACGGCGCGTCAAGTAACTCCATCCCACTGACGGGCAAGTCCGCGACGTACCCGTGGGCCCAATTCCAGCCCACGTGAACACCGGTCGCCCACCACAAACTCCCCGTCTTCAGATACACCGTCCCGAGCAACAGGCCGGCAGCCGTGACGTTAACCACCCCGAGCCAGGAAACCTCTGGGTTCCCGAGATGTAGCGCCCCGAAGGCGACCGCTGTGACGACAAGTGCGACCGAGTCGCCCATCGATTCCGCCAATGCCTGCAGAGGGTACCCGCGGAGAAGTACCTCCTCCGCAGCCGCAGGAATCGTCAGGAAGAGCGCCGCACTGGCGCCTCCCATCACCCAACCACCCAGCGTGCCTGCTTCTGACGACCACGAGAGTCCCCCGAGTACCGCCATGACGAGCACCACGCTGAGCGCGATCACGACACCGAGGCCGAGGCCGAGAATCGCTTCCCTGCCCGTCGCTGCTGTCACATAGAAGCCAAGCGCATCAGGAGAACGTCCATCCAACGCCAACATGATCCATCCACCGACCAAGCCGCCCAACAGGAGCGCGAACGAACCGCCTTGGACTCCGTAGGGAAGGAGGATCCCGGCCATCCCCGCCACGAAGCCTCCGACAATCAAGAACAACAGGATGCGCCAAAACAGGCGGATCCTACCCTCCGCTTGCGTGAAGAGCGTCTCGGTCAGCTCAGCAGGCAAGAAAAAATCCCCAGCCTACCGAAGACCGGGGCTTTTGGGAGCCACACCGCGAAGGAGTACGAGCGCCGTCAGCACCTTGGTGACGTCTCCCGCGATGAACGGAAGCACAGCCATCGAAAGCACGCTCCCGAATCCCTGACCGGTCACAAAGAGAAGCTGCGACACTCCTCCGACGTACATCGTGAGCACGCCCAGCGTGAGCGCGGCGGCCGTCCTGAGCCAGCCCGCTCCCTTAGACGCGACAGATCCGACGACGAACGCCGCTGCCGGTGCCGCAACCAGATAACCTCCCGTGGGGCCCAACAACCAAGGGATGCCGAAGCCCCCATTGGAAAAGACCGGAGCCCCCGTAGCCCCGATGACCACATAGATCGCCATGGCCATCGCGCCAAGGCGTGGGCCCAGCATGGCACCAGCCAGAATCACAAAAAGTGGCTGTAGCGTCATCGGCACAGGCGTCCACGGCAGCGGCACTGCGACCTGAGCGGCGAATGCGGTGGCAAGCACGAAGGCCGCGACGCCTACGCCGGCGCGGGCCCGTCGGTCTTCGACGGCTGCCGACACCAACCAACCCCTCAGTGATTCGGTGACTGTGGTCATGCGGTCTTCCTCTTGTCTGGTTCGGTGTGGCCTAGCGTCCTGTCCCAGAAGTTCGTTTGCATTCTAGCGCCGCTGCATCCACGCTGGCTTCGTTGCTCCTCCGCGAAATAGCGCTGCTATTCCTTGTCGTCGCGCCTTGCCAGCGCGGCGCATCGGCACTCTCGGTGCTCAACGAACTTCTGGGACAGGACACTAGCCCTACGGCTTCTCTACAGAAAGTGCGACGGCGTTCCCGCCGCCGAGGCACAAAGTGGCGAGGCCCGTAGAGACCCCACGGTGTTCCATCGCATTGAGCAGCGTCACGAGAATCCTCGCCCCAGACGCACCAATCGGGTGTCCGAGCGCAACAGCCCCGCCGTTCACGTTGACGCGGGCCTCGTCCATTCCGAGACCGTTCATATCCGCGATCGCCTGCACCGCAAAGGCCTCGTTGACCTCGAAGAGCCCGTAGTCCCCGACCGCCTTGCCTTCCTTCGCCATCAGATTCTTCACGGCGGCGATGGGGGCAAAGAACAGGTCGCGCGGCTCGGTAGCGCCAGCGGCGTACGCGGAAATGATCGCGTCCACCTCAAGACCGTTCGCCTCCGCGTACGCCAACGACGACACGACCAACGCAGCAGCACCATCGTTGAGTCCAGGTGCGTTCCCGGCGGTTACAACATGCTCGACGATGTCATCCGGAGCATCTCGCACGAAGGCCGGGCGCAGCTTGCCCAGCGCTTCCAGAGACGTGTCCGCCCTCGGGCCTTCGTCCGTATCGATCACCGTCACACCGCGGCGGTTCTTCACTTCGACCGGAACGATCTCGTTACGGAAGTGACCGCCCTCAATTGCCGCGATCGCCTTCTGGTGGGACCGCAGAGAGAAGCCGTCCGCATCGGCGCGGCTTACCCCTGCAGTCGTAGCCGTGTACTCGGCGTGGCCCCCCATATGGCAGGCTCCGAAAGAACACCACAGGCCGTCGTGAATCAGGCCGTCCTCGAGTGTCTGATTCCCGAACTTCACTCCGTCACGCATGCCGCGCGCATAAAATGGGACGTTCGACATCGACTCCATGCCGCCCGCGAGCACCAGGCGGGCATCACCTGCCCGGATGGCCTGCGCGGCGAGCATGACGGCCTTGAGGCCTGACCCGCACACCTTGTTGATCGTCACCGCGGGCACCGTGGCGGGGACGCCCCCGTTTACTGCTGCCTGGCGGGCGGGAGCCTGACCCGCACCCGCGGCAACCACATGCCCCATGATGACTTCGTCGATATCAGCTGAGTCGATGCCGGCGCGTTCCACGGCTGCACGAATGGCGATGGCGCCCAACTGCGTAGCGGTCAGCGGGCTGAGGCCCCCCAGGAAGCGGCCAATGGGCGTGCGGGCTCCGCCCTTTAGGATGACGGGTATCTTGGATTTATCGGTCATGGATCGATCTAAAGGCTAGGTCGAAGCAGAACGCTGGGGAAGAAAACCTCAGCGTCAACAAGCCCACGAAGATACCGCAAAATCCGAGGTGGGTCATGTAGGTTCCCGGCAGGCGGCGCTGGGCTCTCGCGGGCCAGTGGTCTTCTTCAACGGCCCCCTACAGGGCGATCAAGACCGGCCTATCGGTCGTAGTATCGAGGCGTCCCCAAGGGACGGCGGGATCGTGCTCGAACACGAGGAGCCATTCCTCTTCGCGGGCTTGGGTCCAAAGGCCCCGCTTCGACTCGAGCGTGACGAGGGGCTCCAAGTCGTACCCCATGATCCAGGGCAAAGGCACGTGGGCCGACGTCGGGCAAACGTCAGCCAGAAAGCACGCGGTGCTGTCCTCGCTCTCCACCAACACGGAATGGTGGAAAGGCGTGTGGCCAGGCGTTGGAATCACGCGGATCCCTTCCGTCACAGATGCCGCCCCGTCCACAAAGTCCCACAGGCCGGCTTCCGCGATCGGGTCGAAATTGTGCGCGAGATAACTCGCCCTCACGCGCTCGTTGCCGCCGTGGGCAAAGTCGAACTCGCCCTTTTGCACGACATAACGCGCATTCGGGAAGGCAGGCTTCACCTGTCCGTCCTCACTGACGAATGTGTTCCCGCCGGCGTGGTCGAAGTGGAGGTGGGTGCTCAAGACGATGTCGACGTCCTCCGGGCTGAAGCCAGCGGCGCGGATCCCATCCTCCAAACGAGTCGGGGCCCCCGCGTTTTCGACACCGTATAGGTCGTGGAACTTGGCGCTCTCCTTGTTGCCGATTCCCGTGTCGATCAACACCAGAGCATTGGGGGCTTCGACCAGCAGGCAGCGGAGCGCGAGCGGAATTCGATTGCGCTCGTCAGCGACGATGCGTCGCTCCCACAGGGGCTTGGGGACAACCCCAAACATGGCTCCACCATCCAGCCACTGAAGGCCGGCCTCGATGGCGTGAATCCGGACGGCGCCAATCTGTTCCGTCTGGGTCAGAGGCAGGTCCAAGGGTGTATTGATCATCGCGGTCTCTTCCTCTTCCTGGATTCGTGTCCTGGCAGCTCCAGCGAAAACTGATGCGGATCGAAGAACTTTCGCTGGCGGCGACGTTTTAGATACCACTGCAACGTTGCGAGATCCTCAACGCCCCGGCCGGCGGCCTCGTCCAACAAACGAAGAAGCACACGGGCCGTCGCGAAGGCGTCTCCATAGGCTCGGTGCCGGCCCTGGACATCGACCCCGAAGTGGCGCGTCACGACATCCAGATTCCGATGCCGAAGCACCGGCACAAGCCTCCTCACCATTCGCACGGTACACAGTTTGGGCATGGTGGGCACATCCACATTCGCCCGCACCAGTTCGGACGACACGAAACTCCAGTCGAAGGCGGCGTTGTGCGCCACGAAGGCGCGGCCCTCCAGTCGCCCAGCAACCTCGTCCGCGACGTGCTCGAAATAGGGCGCGACAGATGTCATCGCGCCCGTGATTCCGGTCAGGGACGAGATCATGGACGGAATCCCCTGCCCCGGATTGATGAGCGTCTCGTATTCGTCCACGATCGTGCCCCCCAGGACCTCAACGATCGCGATCTCGATGACGCGGTGCCCGTTCCACGCACGGCCACCCGTCGTCTCTACATCCACCACTGCGAACGAGACCTCAGATAACGATACGCCGAGGGGCGCCATGGTAGGATCGAGCGTCCAAACCCCCTGGCTGTCCACCAGAAACCGAGGATCAGCACCAAGAAGGTGAAACACCGCAGCGGAGGCCGCTCCCGGGTGTCCGGACAGCCCCAAAACCTCCTTGGCGAGTTCCAGCGTCTGTTGAGGGCCCTCGCTCAGACTGTCCTCCGCCCTGCGGAGGAGTGAAGCGTCCCTCTCGCCCTTCACTCCGACGCCCCACCCCGCGTGATACGGAACGACAGCGCCTCGAGCTCCATCACGAGGTTCACGTCCTCCACAGGCACCTGGGCCGGGACCTTGAGCCGCACGGGGGCGAAGTTGAGAATCCCCTTGATCCCAGCCCGTACCGCCCTGTCGGTCACCTCCTGCGCAGCCACCGCGGGAACGGCGAGCACGACCAAGTCGATCTGCTCACGGACGACGACGGCCTCAAGTTCAGCCGTGTCTCGGATGGTCGTGTTGCCCCACTTCGCCCCGATCTTGTGCGGGTCAGAGTCGAGGACCGCCACGCAGTCATACCCACGGGCCTTGAAGTCCGGATACTCGAACAACGCCGAGCCAATGCGACCGGCGCCTACCAGGACCACTCGCCAGGCCCGGTCGACGCCCAGAATGGCTCGCAGACGGTCCACGAGCTCCGACACGCCGTACCCTAGGCCGCGTTTTCCGAAGGAACCGAAATGCGACAGGTCTTTTCGGACCTGAGCAGCGGTCGTATGCCCCTTCGAGGCCAACTCCTCGCTGGATACCGTCCCGCCACCATTACGGTCAAACCCCTCAAGGGCCCTCAAATAGTGGGAGAGACGGCGCACCGTCGATTCAGAAATACGTCTAGTCACAGGCCACAAAAGATAGGGCTGACAGCCGAAACCGGCTGCTTGTGAAATTCTTCACAAATGTAGAGAAGCGCTACTCGTCCTGCAACGCGGAGGCGAGCCGAATGAAGTCCTCTGGCGAGAGGCTCTCCGGTCGGTCGGACAACACGATTCCGGCCTCTTCGGCGACGCGGTCCAGCGCTTCGGCCGGCACCCGTAGGTCGGTGTGGTCCCGGAGGATCTTCCGCAGCTGCTTCCGCCTCCATTGGAAGGCGGCCCGCACCAAATTGCGCAGATGGGGCTCGTCGGCCTCCAAGACGGGTTCCGGCCGCGTAGGAGTGATCCGAATGACTGCGGAATCGACCCCCGGAACCGGGCGAAACGCGCCCCTCCCAACACCAAAGAGCCGCCGGGCCGTCGCGACACTCCGCACCCCGACGGAGAGTGCGCCGTACGCCTTGGTCCCGACCTTGGCGGCGATCCGCTCCGCGACTTCCTGTTGGACCATGAGCACGATCTCACGCGGCCGGGGGCGCTCAAGGAGTCGAAAAAGGATCGGCGACGTGATGTTGTAGGGAATGTTGCCGATCACTAACGCCTCTTCAGGGCGCTCCAGGGCGTCCATGAAGGGCGCTTCCAGCACGTCGCCGTGAATCACGACCACATCATCTCGGCCCTGGAATTCGTCGGCCCAACTGGCGGCGAGTTGGTCGTCGAGTTCGACGAGCACGAGCCTCCGCACCGTCCCCACTAGATGGCGCGTGAGCGCGCCCCGACCCGGCCCGATCTCGACGACTTCGTCGTCGGGGCCTGCCCCGAGCGCGGCTACGATCTTGCGCTGTAGGTTGGGGTCGACCAGGAAATTCTGGCCGAGCGAGCGTTTGGCTCGGTGAAGGCCTTCGTCAGACACGAACGACGAGGGCGGTCCGGTCATCCCCAAGAATCGTGGGTTCGCTATCAGGGTCGGGCATTAGCGAGAACAGCTTGTCCACGATATCCCTCGCCTTCCGGTATCTGTGCGTGACCACGGTGTCGAGAATCAGGCCTTCGCCATCGGTCCGGGTCGACGTCGCCAACATGTCCGACAGGCCATCCGTGAAGAGCAGGAGCAGGTCTCGCTCTGGGTCCCAGTCGACCGTGACCTCTTGGAAGGCGTCCGGACCGGCGAACCCGACCGGAGGATCTGTGGCGGTGAGACGCTGTGCTTCTCCAGAATCGCGCATTGCGAACGCATGCGGGTGGCCGGCGTTCGAGTACACCAACGTTCGATTCGCAGGGTCCAGGACACCGTAGAAGATGGTCAGGAACATCTCGGTGGTCTCGAGCTCCTCTGCCAGCGCATCGTCCAATGACCGCAGGACCTGGGCTGGCGAGGCAAACTCGCGAGCGTAGATACCCGCCGCGCTCATCGCCAGCATCATGATGAGCGCCGAAGGGAACCCGTGCAGCGAAACATCGCCGAGCATGACCCCTATGCGACCGTCTGCCAGGCGAAAGAGCTGGTAGAAGTCCCCGCCGACCTGCTCGGCCGGCTGTACGCGGCCTGACGCCTCCACCCAGTCGAGGCTTTCCGCGTCCGGCAGCAGCTTCATCTGCAATTCGTTGGCGAGTTCCATCTCGCGGGTCATGCGCTCTTTCGAGAGACTCTCGCGCACGAGGCGGTTGTTCTCTAATGCGGCACCAACCTGAGAGGCGATGGCCGCGAGGAGCTTCTGGTTGGCGGAACTGAACCGGCCGCCATCTTGGCGGCCGATGAGATTGACCACCCCTACGGTTCGCGATTCCCCAGACGCTGGCGTATAGCGGATCGGCACAGAAAGAAATGAGTCCCCGGTCTCGCCGGCGGCCTCATTCTCCACAGTTGGCCGTCGTGGGTCGATAATTGCCTGCCCCTCTCGGAACACCCTCGAGGTCACGGCATCGGGGTGGTCCGTGGCCAAGGGGCCTGAGCGACCCTCGGAGCCCACCGCCGCCGCAAGGTGTAGCTCGTCCTCCTCCGCGTCATAGACCCACAAAGATCCGCGCTTGGCACCCATCACATCCCGAACTTCACCCAGGATCTTTCGAGCCCCGTGGTCAATGTCCAACGTAGACCCGAGGGTCTCGCTGATGGAATACAGCAGGTTGATCTCTTCGAAGCGCTCCGAGAGTTCATCGGTGAAGAACTGGATCTCCCTCGAGGACTCGAAGATCCGATCGAGGGCCGGCCCCAAAACCGCAGCGATGGCTTCGCTGGAACCTCGGTGGACCGTCACCTGAAGTTCCAACTCCGAGCCATGATGGGCTACGAGGGGCTTGGAGTAGACATCCCCTTCGGGGTAGAAAGCCTCGCTGGCGTATACGATCTCGGCGGCGGCACCCGCCTCCGCGGGTGGGATCACGAGGCGAATAGAGGCCTGGAAGCTCTGCTCGAACTCTCGAAGCGTTCCGAGAATCGGATCCGGCAGCGCCCCTGGGACGAGCCGGCCCGAGTGCCTCACGCCTGAGCGCCGCCCTCGAGGGCCGCGCCCTGCTCGAGCCTCAGGACCAAGGTCACCTCATTACCCTGATCGTTGTAGGACACCTCGTCGCACAACTGCCGCATGAGGAAGAGACCACGGCCTCCACACTTCAGAAGATTGTCCGGGGCGGTCGGGTCTGGAATCGAACTCGGATCGAAGCCGGTCCCCTGGTCGGTGATGCGGGCCTGGAGGCGGCCGCCGACCATAGTGACCTCCACCCGCACACTCTTCGAAGGGTCATGCCCGTTGCCGTACAGCATCGCGTTGGAGAGCGCTTCAGTAAGCCCTACCCGAAAGTTCAGCCGCAGCAGCCGCGCCTGACCACCACAATCATGGCAGCGGGACATGACGTACTCGACCGTGTGCTCAATCGAGCGGATGTCGGTCGGGATCTCGAGAACTAGGTCGTTATCCATCGACGTCCCGGTTCAGAGTGGCGCGCCAAGAACGCGGGGTCCTGATCAAAAGCCCTCGAGGGCTTCTTCCTTCGTATTCGTGATCCGGAAGAGCGTATCGAGCTTGGTCAGTTCGAAGAGGGTCCGCAGATCCTCGTTGAGGTTGGACAGCCGAAGCTCCCCACCCTGCTCCCGAATCTTCTTTGAAAGGCTGACCAGGACGCCGAGACCCGAAGAGTCGATGTACCCTGTGTTCGAAAAGTCGATCACAAATTTGCGATCGCCACCCTCGAGCTGCTCAAGAACGCGCTGCTTCAATTCCTGACGATTGCCGACGATTAGCTGACCTTCGACCTCGACGAGCGTGACGTCGCCGTTCTGCGACACCTGAAAGCCCATGGCTTGGTTGCTCCGGAGTTGGGTTCGCGGGCCAGCCGCTCGGGCACTTCGTGCTCGATGCGGCAGCGCCACAAAATTAAAAAGGGATCAAATGTTCGGGCAAGGAACAGTCGTAAAGTGCCTCCCTCAGTCGGCCATCAGCGCGGTGATGCAACCCACCAAAAGAATGTCCTCAATTGATGCCCCCCGCGACAGATCATTACACGGTTTTCGCAGCCCCTGAAGAATCGGACCAAGCGCCCGTACCCCGCCTAGATGCTGGACAAGCTTGTATGCGATGTTCGCTGAGTTCAGGTCCGGGAACACTAGAATATTGGCGTCTCCGGCGAGAGCGGAAGATGGGGCCTTGGTCAACGCGACCTCAGGGCTCAGGGCGGCATCAGCCTGGAGCTCACCCTCCGCCGTCACGCCCGGCAAAAGGCTCCGAAAAATAGCGACCGCCTCCCGGACGCGCTCCACAGATGGGCCGTCGGCGGACCCCAGTGTCGAGTAAGACAGGAACGCCACTCGAGGTTCGTCCCCCACAATGCGCTCGCGGGCGCGAACCGCCGCGACTGCGATTTCGGCCAACTGGGAAGGGGTCGGATCCGGCACCACGCCGGCATCTGTGAACGTCAGCACGTCATGTGCACGCCCATGGCCGGAAGGAAGGACCATATAGAACGACGAGCTGACGGTCGTGATCGCGTGCGCGACACCGACCCCCCAGAGGCCCGCACGGATGACGTCGCCGGTGGTTCGTACACAACCCGACACGGATCCGTCTGCCTCGCCGAGCCCCACCATCAGCGCCGCTTGCAGCAGCGGGTCCTCCACGAAATGGTGGGCCTCTTCCAAGGTGACTCCGCGATGCCCCCGCAACTGATGAAGCGCCTGGGACAATCTGGATAACCTTTCCGGGTCGTTCGGATCGAGGACCGTGAGCGCTCGGTCGGCGAGGCCAAGCACGTCCAACTCCTCTCGAACTTCGTCCTCTTTTCCCAACAGGATCGGCACGAAGAGCGATGTATTCACCGCGGCTGCGGCGGCGGCCAGGACTCTGGCATCGGTCCCCTCGGAGAATACCAGGCGACGAGGGGTGGCACGCGACCGGGCACGGAGTTCCTGAAGGAAGTCCTTAGACGCGCTAGCCGTCGAACTTCTCCTTGAGGGCAGCCAAGACGGGCGGCGACACGAAACGCGAGACGTCCCCACCGAGTGACGCGACCTCCCGGACCAACGATGACGACAGGAATGAGTAGTCGACCTCAGGGACCAAGAAGAGGGTCTCAATCTCAGGCCAAAGCTCGTGGTTCATCTGCGCCATCTGCAGCTCGTACTCGAAGTCCGAAATCGCCCGAAGCCCACGAATCACGAAGATCGCCTGCCTGTCCCGCGCGAAGTCGACAAGCAACCCACCAAACGACTCTGCGCGGACACGATCATCGTCCGCAAAGACCTCGTTGATCAACTGCACCCTCTCATCAGGCGTGAAGAGATTTCGTTTGTCGGTAGATGGTGAGTGCGCAACGGCAATGATGACCTCGTCCGCAACACGAAGCGTGCGACGGGCGATGTCCTCATGGCCTCGCGTGATCGGATCGAATGACCCGGGATAGATGGCAACGACCGGAGTCGTGGGGCTCATAGCTCGGAGGTAATGGTGGTGAGGGCGGTGTCGCCGTAGCGCCGCATGCGCGAGGTGTCCGGCACGTTCAAGGTCTCGCGCGAAGGATGCTCCAACCAAAGCTCCCGCGCAAACGGCGCATTCAGATACGCCGCTACGAGTCGGGTCGCATCATCCGTCCCGTAGGGAGGATCCGCAACCGCGAGATCGAAAGGTCCCGGGGCTTTGGTGAGGTATTTGAAGACGTCGGTCGGGACGATCGTGCACAGCTCGCCAGCCCCAAGAAGCGCCACGTTGGCCGCAATAACTTCACGGGCCGCTCGGGACTCTTCAACGAATACGACCTGCGCCGCGCCGCGACTTAACGCCTCGAGGCCCAGAGCACCCGAGCCAGAGAAGAGATCGACGATGGTGAGGCCATCAAAGCGCCCGCCCATGGCTGACATCCAGGCCTCACGGACGCGGTCGGTGGTCGGGCGGACGTCCTTGCCCTTCAGCGGCTTTAGGCGACGCCCGCCCCACTGTCCGCCGATGATCCTCATGCCGGACTCCCTCCTGCCCCTGCCGATCGCCGTAGCGACAACAGTCGCGCCTGAAGGCGGGACCGTCCTTTCCACTCGTTTCGCTCTAGGCGATAGATCACGTCGTAGTCGCTTTCGTGGACAGTGGCAGGATCATGCGCAGCCGCGAGGCCGAAGCCGATGGCTTCCACGCGGGCGGACCCCTGGGCCAACGTGGCCTTCAGGTGGTCCGATCCGACCAGTCTCGCGCCCTCGACTCGCACTTCGTGGGCCACAAACACTGGACCGGGATTGCCCATGCCATGGGGGCCAAGGTAGTCCAGCCAATGCACCAACTGGAGATCGACGTCGCCCAGATGAAGTTCGAGGTCGGCCCTGATTTTGGGTCGCAGGAGTTCGGGCTCCAGAGACGAACGCGCGGCTTCGTTGAACGCCTGGCGCAGTTCTGTCACATTTTCTCGCCTCACATCCATGCCGGCGGCTTGTTTGTGCCCTCCAAAGCGTCCCATGTGTTCCGAGCAGGCCGCCAGGGCTTTGTAAAGATCGAAGCCCGGAATCGATCTGGCGCTGCCCCTGCCCTTGTCCCCGTCGAGTGCAATGAGGACAACGGGGCGATGCACCCGTTCGACGATTCTGGAAGCCACGATGCCAATGACCCCTGGATGCCAGCCTTCGCACGCGAGCACGACGCCGAAGTCACGCTCCGGGTCGAACGTCTGATCCAGAAGGTCAAGCGCTTCAGCAAGGGTTCGTTTGTCCTCATCCTGACGTGCCCGATTGATGGCATCCAGTTGCTGGGCCAGCACCCGGGCCTCTTCAGCGTCATCGGTCAGGAGGAGGCGCAACGCGTCTGCCGAGTCACCAATGCGGCCGGCCGCATTGATGCGAGGGGCCACCACGAAGCCGAGCTTGCCGGCGGTGACTTCCGAGTTCGTGACCCCAGCGACCGCGGTGAGCGCCTGGAGACCCAGGACCCTGGACGTCGCGAAACGACGCAATCCGAAGTGAACCAGCACCCGATTCTCGCCACGAAGGGGCACGAGGTCTGCCACGGTGGCCAGCGCGACGAGATCGAGGTACTGGTCCAACACGTCGGGGGGGGTGCCCATCTCTCGGCCCACCAAATCGCACAGCTTGTAGGCGACCCCCGTGCCACAGAGGCCCTTGTCCGGATACGAACAATCGGGACGCTGTGGGTTCACGACGGCCAGCGCTGCGGGTAGGCCGCCCGCGACCGTATGGTGGTCGGTCACGACAACGTCGATCCCCTCCCCCACCGCCTGCTCTACGATCGCGTGTGCGACCGTGCCGCAGTCAGCGGTCACGATCAGGGTAGCACCAGCCTGGCGCGCAGCCGCGAGGCCTGAGGGCCCGAAATCGTACCCGTCCTTGAGGCGGTGAGGCACAAAAGGCACCACAGAACCGCCAAGGTGGGTCAGCCAGCGCGTGAGTAGGGCAGTCGCGCAGATTCCGTCGACATCGTAGTCGCCATGAACGAGCAGTGTCTCGCCAGAACGAATCGCCACAGCGATACGGGCAGCTGCCTTTCGCCCGTCGGCGAGCAGGCCCGCGTCATGGAGTTGGTCCATGCGAGGCCGCAAGAACACCTTCGCCTCGTCCGGCTCGGTGATCCCCCTACCGGCCAGCACGGCGCACACTGCGCGCGGAAGGCGCAGTGCTGCGACAAGGGCATCAAGGACGTCTGGATCGGCTGCTTCTGGAAGGAGCCAGTGAGGAGCGGGCGGACGGAGCCGCGAAGGCGTCCCGTTCCGCCCAGACTTGGTCACTCCTCTTCCGCTTCCCCGTCGTCAGCTGTGCCGGCCTCGTCGCCGTTCGCCTGATCCGCTACTACTGCGGCCGCAGTAGCGAGCTTCGCTGCCTCGGCTGCCGCTTCGGCTTCTGCGGCATCCGGGTCGGGGGCCGCGAGAATAACGCCGCAGGCCTCGCAACGATGGAGCCCATTGCCGTGTCGGATCTCGTTTTGAAGCTGCAGCGGAATCACCCCGAAGCAGTTTGCGCATGCGCCGTCAAGGGTGAGTTCCGCGACCGCCTTGCGACGCCCACCTCGGCGAATACCTTCGTATAGCTTGAGTTCTACCGGGTCCATGCCGGCGACGAAGCTCTCACGCTGAGCGACCAGAGCGGCGACAGCGGCCTTGCCAGCATCTCGCTCTGCGATCAGGGCCGCGAGGGCGGGCTCTACCAGGCCTTTCGCCTCAGCGTATCGAACTTCCAGATCGGCAAGTTTGTCTTCCAGAGTTCGAATCTGGTCGAGGAGAGAGAACGCCTCCTGCTCATCACTCTGCAGCGCCCGCTTCACCATCTCTAGTTCCGCACTGACCGCGGCTTCCTCTCGCAGGTTCTTGACACTCCCGAGACGCTCATCAAGCCGCTCTTGTCTTGTCTTTTTCTCCTCCAGACTCAGCTCGAGTCGACGCTCCTCAAGCTTCATTTCCTGGACCCGAGACCGCGTGCGCACGGTTTCGCTCTCTAGTACGAGAGCGGGGTTTTCGACCGCTTCGAATTTGGGATCGTAGTCCTGGATGCCTTCTTTGGCGTCCAATAGATCCTGATCGAGTTCTTGAAGTTCTTTCAGTGCGGTGCGGCGGCGCTGCGTCATCGTCTGGGCTCTCTGAGGTTGTTCGGTATTTGCGTCGAACTGCGTTTGTCCAAAATCGTCGGGTCGAGTGCACGCAATTCATGCGTCAACCCGGCCTTTTCACTCACGAGTGCAAGCTTGTCGTCTTCGTTCTGAGTCGCCTCAAGCCGACGCTGAATATCCTTGATACGCCGATCTAACACCAAGGCTCGAATCCGATTCACAGACTTCATGAAAACGTCAGACCCGTGTGCAACCTCAATCGGATCCGAAAGGATCTCCTCGAAGCGGTCTGAGGCAACCGAATCCATAGAGAGCGGCGCAGCGCGCAACTCAGGGGCTTCAAGTAGTGCTTGAAAGATGGTGCGGTGCGATGGATCGTCAAAGTCTTGGGGCGCAATCAACTCGCCAGCTCGTTCCACCCATTCGGGGCCTTTGGTCATCATGAGCAGGAGTTGGTGCTCCGCGCCCGCTCGCAGGAATCGAGCGGTTACCTGCGGCCGCGGACGAGAAACGGGCTCGACACGAGTATGCGCTAGCCCGGGCCGGGAACGTTCGAGTTCAGCCTCAAGGGTCTCGCGACGAACACCGGTTCTGTCCGCGACCTTGGCGACGTAGATGTCGCGCAGTGCCGGATCCAAGGCGGCTCGAATTGTAGGTAGCAGTCGATCGACCGCCGCCCGCGTCCGTTCGATCGACGAAAAGTGGTCCTTCTCTTCAAGGATCTGGAGCTTCCTGTCGAGCACGTCGACGGCCTGATCCAAGTAGCTGTTAAGCGCGGCGGCCCCGCCGGACCTCACCAGCGTATCCGGATCCTCTCCAGGTGGCAGTGTCACCACAGCGGGATGCAGTCCGGCTTCTAGGAGCGTGTCGCCCGCCCGGAACGTAGCCTTCAGACCCGCGGCATCAGAGTCGAAAAGCAGGAGCACTCGGGTCGTGTAGCGGCCCAACAATTTGGCTTGCTCGGGCGTCAACGCCGTACCGAGAGGTGCGACCACGTTCTCGAACCCGTTCGCGGCGAGCGACACGACATCCATGTAGCCCTCGACCACGAGCGCCGTCTCCTCACGGCGGATCGCGTGCCGGGCCCATGAGAGGCCATAGAGATTGTGCCCCTTATGGTAGATCGGCGTCTCAGGGGAGTTGTAGTACTTCGGCGCGTCCTTGCCATCCCCCTCCAGAATCCGACCTCCGAAGGCGATGACCTTCCCTGAAAGGCCTTCAATCGGGAAGATGATCCGCGAACGGAAGCGGTCGTACGGCTCTTTGGAACGGTCGCTCACGCCAAGAAGGCCCACCTCATTCATCAGGCCTTCGTCCAGTCCATGGGTGGCAGCGGCGTCCCTCAGGCCGCGCCACTCGTCCGGTGCGAAACCCAGCCCGAAGCGCTCGGCAACCTCGGCGCTAATGCCTCGACCCTCGAGATATGCGCGGGCGACCGCCCCGACGGCGGGGTCCACGAGCTGACCGCGAAACCACTCTTTCGCGAACCCGTTGATCTCGTACAGCGGACGATTGGGATCGTCTTCTTCCCGGGCCCGTTTGGTTTCATGAACCTCTATGCCCGCGCGGCCTGCCACGTGTTTGACGGCCTCCACGAAGTCGAGTCCCTGCCTTTCCATCACGAAGCCAAAGACGTCACCGGACTTCCCGCATCCGAAGCACTTGTAGAACCCCTTGTCCGGGACCACGTAGAAGCTCGGCGTCCGTTCCTCATGGAAGGGGCAGTTCGCTTTGTACTCGCGACCTGATTTCTTTAGCGGTACGAACTCGTTGATGACATCCACGATGTCGGCCGCAGCGCGCACCTGTGCGACCTGATCGTCCGGGATCACGACCGCTCTCCGAACAGTGCGACCGTCACGCCCGCGCCGCCCTCAGTCGGGCCGCCCATGCGGAACGTTTGGATGCGGGTGTCCGCGCCCAGAACTTCAGAAACGCGGGCTCGGAGCGCCCCCGTGCCCTTGCCGTGGATGATGCGAAGCTCTGACATGTCCTCGATGATCGCCTGGTCCAGGGCGCGTTGAAGCTCAAGCTCCATCTCGTCGACCCGCATGCCGCGCAAGTCGACCTCGATGCGAGCCTGCCCCAGTTCCGGGCCGACCCAACCGCCGCTCTTGAGCCCAGAGAACGGGGAGATGTTCGCGACCGGAGCAGCGTCGACGACGTCCAATTCCGACAGAGCGACCTCCATGCGCAAAGCCCCGACCTCGACGAGAGCACGGTTGGATCGCACCTCTGACACCGTCCCGCGCGCACCACTGGCGTGGATACGCACCCGATCTCCCGGTTCGATCGCGGCAGCGGGCCGCGCGGACCGCGACGCCGACATGTCACGCTGGCGCCGGGCGGCTTCTTCGATTTGACGCCGGGCAGAACGAGCTGCCCCCTCCAGATCTCCCTGCTCCTCGGCCGCACGGCGGACGGCGGCGATGGCCTCGTCGACCTCCGCGCGGGCATCCATGAGCAGCTTGCGTGCGTCATCCCTGGCACGCAGCTCCGCGCCGCGCTCGGCGTCACGCAGGACGATCTCCCTGCGCTCGATCTCGGCCCGGAGTCGGGCGCTCTGGACCCGCTCTAGGTCTAGTTCGTGGACGAGACGCCCGGCTTCTGCTTCACGCTTTTCGAGGCTCGCGAGCACCTCCTCCATGTGGGCCTCGTCGTCGTTCCGATAACCCTCAGCGCGATCGAGCACGGTGTCAGGAAAACCCATCCGCCTGGCGATCGCGAGCCCGTAGCTGCGACCGGGGCGTCCCTTCACGAATCGGTAGGTGGGCGCCATACGCTCAGCATCGAACTGGAGAGAGGCATTGACGATCCCACTTCCCTCGGAGTCGAGCCGCTTCAGGTCGCCGAGGTGCGAAGAGACCAAAGCAGTCGCGCCACGGGCCACGAGTTCCTCAAGAATCGATCGTGCCAGGGCGGCACCTTCGGCCGGGTCGGTCCCAGTCCCCATTTCATCGATCAAGACCAGGGAACGATGGTCCGCGCCCGCCACAATTTCCGACAAATTCGCCAGGTGGGCCGAGAACGTGGATAGGTTCTGCGCGATCGACTGTTCATCTCCGATATCCGCGAAGAACGTACTGAATAGGGGGAGTCGAGTCCCCTTACCGACCGGCGGCACGACGCCGCTTTGTGCCAGCGCACAGACCAACCCGGTCGCCTTGAGGAACACACTCTTGCCGCCTGTATTAGGCCCGGACACAACAACGGCGCGTTCGTCTTCAAGGAGATCAAATTCGAAAGGCACGACTCCTTTCGGGTCGGCGTCCAACAAAAGGGGATGGCGACCCTCATGGATGTGCACGTCGCGCGCGTCGTGCATCTCCGGAATGACCGCACGCCACTTCAGTGCTACCCGGGCGCGCGTATGCAGGGTGTCGAAGTCGATCAGGGCCCCAAGTGCACCGCGGAGGCCCTCAGCTTCCGGCGCGATCGCGGCGGTGCGCTCGCCAAGGACCCGGCGAATTTCACGGCCTTCCTCGCGCTCCAAGTCGCGCAGATCGTTCATGAGCCCGATCGCGATAGGCGGCTCCACGAAAATCGTCGCCCCTGACTGCGACTCATCGTGAATGATCCCGCCCACCTCGCCTTTGCCTTCACGGCGCACCGGGATCACATACCGCCCGTCTCGGATCGTCACAGACCCGTCGGACACGACGAAACGGTCGGACAAGGTCGAGAGATATCCCTCGAGCTTCTTTACGATCCTAGAATGCGCCCCGCGCAGGCGACTGCGGACCTTCTTGAGGTCTGAGGAGGCGCTGTCGAGCACATGTCCTTCGGCGTCCACACAACGTTCGATCGACTGCTCAAGGTCCCGCCGCTCGATGAGAAGTCCAGCGAGAGCATCAAGCTCCGGAAAACGATCGTCCCTAGCCTTGAGTTCAACCGAGAGCCGCCGGGATGAATTCAGGAGGACCCCGATTTGGTGCATTTGAATCGGTTCAAGGACCGTTCCTTCGGCCCGCAGGAGCGCGAGCGCCGAGGAGACATCAGGAACTTGGACCATGCCCCAATCGGGAGCCTCATCGATGAATCGCATGGTGGACGCGACTCGGCCCAGCTCACGCTTGACCGTCGGGAGGTCGTCCGAGGGCAGTAGACTCATCAAGCGGCGACGCCCAAGCTCGCTCGACGCCCTCGCGGCCACCCGTTCAAGGACTCGATCGAACTCCAAGACGTCGAGTGCGTGCCGGCTCACCCTGGTCAGCCCCCCGGCCCCGGCGTGCAGAACTTCATCAAATGCTTTCCAGCTCCTCCCGCACGATGCGGTTCGCCGCTGTGCCATCGAAGCGTCCCCGGATTTGTGGCATGACGACGCCCATGAGCGCGCCCATCTGATTCGCACCCCCCGCGACCGCCTTGCGGACGATCTCCCGCACCTCCGCTTCCGAGAGGCCTACAGGCAAGTACTCAGCGAGCACCGCGGACTGCCCGTCCTCAATCGAGGCGAGTTCTTCACGGCCCGCCGCCCTCATCTGGTCCGCCGCATCCTTCCGCTGCTTGATCCCCTTTGAAATCACCGCAATCACGCCGGCGTCATCGATGTCGATGCGCGTGTCGATCTCTTTGTTCCGAACTTCCGAAAGGGCCGTCGACAGCACCAGCGTGCGCAACTTGTCACGACCCTTTCTGGCCGTGATCAGATCCGCCTTGAGTCGACTCTTTAGATCGGTTGACACGCTAGGATTTTTCTCGGGCTCAGGACATCACGATAGGAAGAGACCGAAGGTTACCCTAGATGCTGAGGATGGGTCAAACAACATCGTACGGCGGACGACTCCTGCCGCCGCGACGGACTGGCTCGTCACCCGAACATCAGCCAGGAGGCCAGGTCATCGAGCGGCCCCCGAGCAGGTGGAGATGCAGGTGATGCACCGTCTGCCCGCCGTCGTCCCCGGTGTTGATCACCGTTCGGTAGCCGCCCTCGGCCAGTCCTTCCGAGCGCGCCAGATCGCGGGCTGTGAGCAGCACCTCACCCAGCACGGTCGCATGTGTATCACCGGCTTGATCAAGCGACCCAATGTGTTCGGACGGAATGACGAGAATGTGGACTGGGGCCTGCGGACTGATGTCACGAAACGCAAGGACACGATCACTTCTGAAGACGACGTCGGCCGGGATATCGCCAGCGACGAGTTTGCAGAAAAGGCAGTCGGATTGGGTCATGGTCAGGGCCGGAAACGGGCTGGAGCGGAGAAGGCGCTGCGCGCGCCCTCTCGATCTTGCTGGCGGGCCCGGCGCAGCGCAATGCTCGAATCGGTCCCAGAGGTACTTCGTGGGGAGTCCGTCCCTAAATACCATGGAGCGGCCCCCCTCGAGCATCGACCTTCAGCGTTCGGATGCCCCCCAAGGGTCCGCCAAATGGAGACGCGTCATGAGCCCCATCGTAGAGTGCGCCCTGCAAACCCTCAAACAACATCCCCACCCCGCCTTACGACTGAGCGAACTATTGGAAGTCGTTGCCGAGCGCATCGACAGGACTCTGGATGCCGGTCGACTCCGGGGCCACCTCGAGGATCACCCCTCTCTGTTCAGGCTCTTGGACCCCTCAAAAGGGCCCTGGCGGGAACCTTCGCATGCCCGGACGGACGCATTTTCTCTTGACCCGTGGGTTCTGATTTCCACCGACCCCGCGGAGGATAGTGCCCTCCACCCGTCGGCCCTCCTACTCCGAGAAAGTGTACGCTGGCTGGGTCGGGGGCTGGATCCCTACTCGCCCCGGGACGTCAACCGGTGGTACGCAATCGCCTTGGCAGAGCGCCAAGCGCGGGTGGCGCTACGCGGGGTGGCTGCAGCTTAACTTTTGTGGGTGAGTTCGCGAGGAAGGGCGTCCTCCTCCGAGGATCGCTTCGCCGTCGGCGGGGGGGGTTATGCTGCCGGGGTGAGGCTGCGCTTAGCGGCGCGCGGCCGACCGGATCCACACGCCGATATCCTCTGCGGAGGACGCCCTTCCTCGCGAACTCCGCTCGCGGTGGGGGGGGGGCATTACCGCGTTCTTTCGCGGACACAACTGCTGCGG
>ERZ890510.290-NODE-290-length-41991-cov-5.817293_pt1 | contig 41991 bp, 12 predicted proteins | sample MGYA00521265_ERZ890510 | MGnify/ENA primary metagenome ERZ890510 (study PRJEB32303, sample SAMEA104408624) | aquatic metagenome | biome: Brackish water; feature: Chemocline; material: water | place: Baltic Sea | collected 2014-10-26T21:54:00 | depth 110 m ... | reverse complement strand
GAGAAGAATGTGACCGACTCCACGCCATCGCAAAGATTCCGCCAGAAGGCATCATGGCTCGGCGCACCTGGAAACCTGCAGGCCATACCGACGACGGCGACGTCCCGGGACCGGGTCGTGCGCGTTGACCTGCGGTCCCTGCGTTGGTCAACGGACGGCACCGGCGCCGGTGTCCCCTGACGTCGGCTAACGATCGCCCTGGCTTGCGCGCGAACCGTGGGCAGTTGAAACATTTCGATCAACTCGGGGACACAATCGCCGTAGCGTTCTTCGAGTTTTCGGTGCACTCGCATCAGGCGCAGGGAATGGCCGCCGAGGTCAAAGAAGCTGTCGTCCCTGCCAACGTCCCCCACCCCCAGGACAGCGCTCCAGATTGCCGCGACTTGCTCTTCCGCCTCGCCCGTGGGCCCGACCAAGTCACCGCCTTCGGCTGCTTCTCCCGGGCGGGGTAGAGCCTGGCGGTCGACCTTGCCATTGGGGGACAGGGGCAGGGCGGCCAGTTCCACAAACCACGAGGGCACCATATAGTCGGGGAGTGCTTGCCTCATGCTGCTCTTCAGCGCTCCCATGTTCGGTGGCCCTGCTGGCTCTGCCCTGACGTAGTAGGCAGCCAGTCCCTTTTCTCCGGCTCCAGCCTCGATCACGTGTACGACGCAGTCGCCAATGCCCGGTTGTCCGCGCAGGCAACTCTCGATCTCGCCAAGTTCGATGCGGAATCCACGGATCTTGACCTGATGGTCCATCCGACCGAGGTATTCGATGTTTCCATCCGGCAGGTAGCGGGCCAGATCCCCGGTCTTGTAGAGCCGCGTTTGGGCGTCCGGGTGCAAAGGATGGTCAATGAACTTCGAGGCGGTCAGTTCCGGACGGTTGTGGTAGCCCCGAGCCAGGCAGATGCCGCCGATATGCAACTCGCCGGACACGCCGACGGGCACCGGGTTCATGGCCGGGTCGAGGATGTAGAGCGATGTATTGGCAATGGGACGGCCGATCGGGACGCTGTGGCGGCGAATCTCGGTCGGACACGCCCACCAGCTCACATCCACAGCAGCCTCGGTTGGGCCATACAGGTTGTGCAGCTCCGCCGGGAGGGTCTGGCCACACTGGTTGGCAAGTTCCACGGACAGCGCCTCCCCACTGCAGATGACGCGCTGCAAGGAGGTGCAGTCCTCGACGGACTCTTCACCGAGAAAGATCTGCAACATCGACGGGACGAAGTGAATCGTCGTTACGCCTTCCTCCCGGATACGACGGGCCAGATAGCGGCTGTCGAGGTGCCCCTTCGGTTTGGCGACAACCAGTGCGGCGCCGACCTGAAGAGGCCAGAAGAATTCCCAGACCGACACGTCAAAGCTGAAGGGCGTCTTCTGCATGACGCGGTCGGCAGGGCCCAGAGGAAAAGCCTCCTGCATCCAGTGCAGCCGGTTGCAGATTCCGACATGGTTGTTGAGCACGCCTTTGGGTTTGCCCGTGGAACCTGAGGTATAGATCATGTAGGCCAGATGCTCCGGACGCGCCATTCTCACGAGTGCATGGACCGGCTCGTTCCCCAGAGATTCGGCATCCAGGGCCAGACAACGATACGGCCCGGAAGTGAACCGCGGCAGGAAGGTCGTCTGCGTCAGCACGAGGGACACGCCAGAGTCGGCCAACATGAACTGCACCCGTTCGTCCGGATAGTCCGGATCGATGGGCACGTAGGCCGCATCCGCCTTGAGGATTCCATAGAGCCCGATGACCATTTCGATGGAACGTTCCATCGAAATGCCGATGAGTGTGTCCCGCCGGGCACCCATCGATCGCAGGCGATGGGCGAGCTGGTTGGATCTCTGATCCAGCTGCCCGTATGTGAGCCGTTCCCCTTCGAAGATCAGCGCCGTAGCATCCGGACTACGCTGCGCCTGTTGCTCGAAAAGATCCATCAGTGTCTTCTCGAGCGGGTAGTCTCGCCGAGTGTCATTCCACGTCGCCAGGATCTTGTGTTGCTCCGCCGCCGGCAGTGCGGTGATCTGGTTGATCTGGCCATCGATATGGCGAACGACCTGGTCCAGGAAATGTTCCAGCTGTCGCCCGATCGTCTCAATCGAGGCCCCGTCATAGACGCAGGACTGGTAGGAGATCTTTATGCGGATCGCCTCTGCGGGATTGATCGTCACCGTCAGCGGATAGTTCGTCTGATCAAAAACGGCAATCTCCGAGATCCGGAGTGACGTCGTCCCAGAGCGCAGCGACGCGTCGATCGGATAGTTCTCGAAGACGAGCAGGTGGTCGAACAGAGCGGCGCCGCCGGGGAGATCTGCCAGCTGGGCAAGATCGACGAGGGGCATGAACGCGTACTGGTCGCGTTCCAGCTGGCGCTCCTGGAGATTCAGCAGCCAAGCGCCGACGCCCTGATCAGGGTCGATTCGTACCCGCACGGGCAGCGAGGCAATGAAAAGCCCCACCATCGCTTCGGCGCCGGGCAGATCGAGATTCCTGCCCGAGACGGCCGTCCCGAACAGGATGTCATCGGCATGGCTGAATTGGCGCAAGAGCAGGGACCAGGCGGCCTGAAACAGAGTATTGAGGGTGATGTGGTGACTGCGTGCGCAACGGTCCAGCCGGGCTGTGGTCTTTTTGTCCAATTCCCAGGACAGCTCGCAGGAACTGTCGGCCTGCGCCAGTTGATGCTGGGACGGCAGTTCCACACCCAGTGCCGTTGGCGACGAAAATCCATGGAGTTCTTCCACCCAGAATTCGCGCGCCGGGCCCATGCGTCTTCCGGTCAACCAGGTCAGATACGCTTCATACCCGGGAACGGGTGGCAGCACGGGGGCGGTGCCACTCGTCAGTTGCGCATAGGTGCGAGTGACCTCGTCGAGGATGTTGGCCATGCTCCATCCGTCGATGAGAGCGTGATGACAGGTCCAGACGAATTCGAAGTCTCCCATTCCTGTGTCGATGAGGCTGATGCGGAAGAGGGGGGGAGAGGCAAGATCGAAACCAGCCCGCCGCTGCTCGCGACAGTGTTTTTCGAGGCGTTCCTTCTGTCGGTCGCCACCCACACCACGCCAGTCCAGCCGGGTCCACGGCAGGACGACGGACTTGAGCAGCACTTGATGGAGATTCTGGTCACCGTCCTCGACAAAGCCGGCGCGCAAGGCCGAGTGGCGTGCCGCGATCAAGGACCACGCCTGCCGGAAAGCGGCTTCATCGAGTGGATTTTCGATTTTCATGCGTAGCTGCATGATGTAGGCATCGGAATCCGGAGCCGCTTCGCGGTGGAAGAGGATGCCCTGCTGGGTCGACGAGAGTGGGAGGATTTCGTCCAGGCTCCCGGTCGGCACGGCCCGGAGGATGGCGTCGATCGCAGACGGGTCGACGTCGGCGAGCGGAAAGTCCGATGGTGAATAGAACGTGCTCTCTTGCTCGATACAGTGATCGAGGAACTCGCGTAGCACATCCAGGTAGGTCGACGCCAGATGCTGGATCGTGTCGCGGTGGTGGCAATCCGTACTGAACGTCCAGTCGACCCGCAGACGCCCATCCCGGACCAGGGCGTTGATCTCGATAAGATGGGTGCGCGGATTCTCGGGCGAACGAGTGCGGCCCTGCGGGCCATCGGCGAGCCCGACCAGGGCGTCCGCGGGCAGGATCTGGTCGGTCTGGCCGAGGTAGTTGAACGAGATCTGGGGTTCCGGAATCTGGGCCAGTCGAGAGCGCTGGGCCGGCGTCCCGAGATAGCGGAGAAGGCCAAAGCCGAGCCCCTTGTTCGGAACAGCCCGGAGCGTCTCCTTGATGCCAGTGATCATCGGCGCCGGTTCTGCGCCGGTGGTGCGGATATCCAGCAGGACGGGATAGAGGCTCGTGAACCAGCCCACCGTGCGGCTCAAGTCGATTTCGGGGAACAAGTCTTCCCGGCCGTGCCCTTCCAGCAGGAGATACAACTGGGTCGCACCCGTGCACCGCGCCAAGGAGCCTGGCAGTGCTGCAACGAGAAGCTCAAACGCGCTCGTCTGGTAGGTGCGCGCTGCGTCGCGTAGAAGGATGCTGGTGTACGGGGCGTCCAGTTCGGCCGAAACACAGTCCTCCGAGCCGACAGTGCCAGGCGACGTGCCCTCGAGATCCCGCCAGATCGGGGGTGCAGCACGGAGGGTGTGCCAGAACTCCGCTTCGCCGGCCAGCGTTTCTTGCCGCGCGTAACGGGCCAGACGAGAGGCCCACGCCTCCGGCGCCGAAGAGGCCGGCGCCAGCAGGATGGCCTCGCCCGCAAGCAACAGTCTGCACGCCGTCGCCAGGTCGTCCAGCAGGATCCGCCAGGACACGCCATCGACCGCAAGGTGGTGTATCACGAGCAGGAGCCTGGTGGCCATCCCGGGATCGGTATCGAAATACACCGCCCGGACAACAACGCCGGACGTCAGATCCAGGCTCGCCTGAACTCTGTCCGCCACCCCTTCCGTCATCGCGGCGGCGGCGCCGGCATCTTTCCCGCGCAGATCCACAACCTCGATGGCCGTCCACTGGGAGGGGGGACACGGCTGTTTCTTCCACCCCTTCGCTTCCTTCCGGAAACATGTCCTGAGAACAGCATGCTGATGGACCAGAGCCTCCATGGCCAAGCGCACATGCTCCAGGTCCAGAGCCGCATCGAGTTCGAGCAAAACAGACTGGTTGAAGTGATGAGGCTGGGGCAGATCCAGCTCCTGAAACCACCTCTGCACAGGGGTCCATTCGGCGGCGCTATCGCTGGCGCGAGATGGCCTCTGATCTGCCACCGGCTCAGATGCTGCCGCAGATGCAAGTTCGGCGATCGTCTGGTAGCGCAGCATCATGCGTGGTGAGAGGTCAATTCCTTTCTGCCGGGCACGAGACACGATCTGGATGCTCTGGATCGAATCCCCCCCCGATTCGAAGAAATTGTCACGTATGCCGATTGCTGACACACCAAGAATCTGCGACCAGATGTCGCACAGCACGGCCTCTGTCTGGTCGCGCGGCGCCTCGAATTTCACCCGGTTCGCCGTGGCAGTCGGTTCCGGCAGGGCGGCGCGATCCACCTTGCCGTTAGCATTGAGCGGGAACTCGTCGAGGATCGTGACGGTCGAGGGGACCATGTATTCCGGGAGTCGGTCTTTCAGATAGGCACGCAGCTGTCCCAGGGCCTCTTCCTTGTCCTCGTCGATGACCCTGTTGCCATGGCAAACGACATAGGCCGCCAGTTCGTTTCGACCGTCCTCCGACAGGCGGACGACGGCGACTGCCTCCCTCACCAGATCGTGATCGTCGAGTACGCTTTCGAGCTCACCCGGTTCGACGCGGAATCCGCGCACCTTGGCCTGCTGATCGAGTCGGCCGAAGAATTCGATGTTGCCATCCGGCAGATAGCGCGCCAGGTCGCCGGTTCGATAGACCATATCGCTCGAATCACCGGTCACCGGGTTGGGGATGAATCTCTCGCTGGTCAGGTCCGGCCGATTCAGATAGCCGCGGGCCACGCCGTCTCCTGCTGCCAGGAGCTCGCCGGGAATCCCCACGGGCACGGCCTGCATGCTCTCATCGACGATGTAAACGCGGGTGTTGGCGATGGGACGTCCGATGAGAACTGATTTCTGCGGCAGATCGTCGGCGGGGACCTCATAGCAGCAGGTGAACGTGGTATTCTCCGTCGGACCGTAGCCGTTGATCATGCGGCAGTGGGGATGGCGCTGCTTCATCTTGCATACATGCGGCACCGACAGCACGTCGCCGCCGGCGATCAGTTGCTTGAGGCCTCCGAGATCATCGATCCGTTCGTCCACCATCAGACGGAACATCCCGGCGATGAGCCAGAGGGTGGTGATGCCGTTGTCGCGGATTGCGGCGCCGAGTTCCTCCAGCGACGGCATGCCCGGCGGCATGAGCACCAGTCGGCCCCCGTTCAGCAGGGGTCCCCAGATTTCCAGTGTCGACAGGTCGAATGAAATGGGAGCGAACTGCAGGAAGACCTGATCAGAGGAGACGTCAATGAAGTCCGTGTTGCGGACGAGGCGGACCACGCCCCGGTGCGGAATCAGCGTCCCCTTCGGTCGACCGGTTGAACCGGACGTATACAAGCAGTACGCCAGATTCATTGGGCCGACGACGGACGGGGGCGAGTCGCCCTTCCTGTCAGACTTGACCCGCGGACGATCGAGCGAGATCAACGTCGGTTGGTTGGCCAGGTCCGATGAGTTGAGCAGTTCCTGCAGTCGGGGTATCAACTCGCTTGTCACGAGGATCGCGCGGGTCGCCGTGTCGCCGATCATGAAGCGGAGCCGGTCCGCCGGGTACTCGGGATCCAGAGGGATGTAGGCCCCGCCCGCTTTCAGGATACCGATGAGGCCGGCAATCAGATGCAGCGAGCGGGGCGCGCAGATCGCGACGAGTTCATCGGGACGGATCCCGTGCTCCCGCAGCGCCTCTGCCACACTCTCGGCCTCCCGATTCAGACGCTCGTATGTCCATTCGGTCGATTGCAGGGTCACGGCGATCGAATTCGGCGTCTGCTCGACCTGCTCTTCGAAGAGCTGATGGATCGTCGCCTCTGAAGGGTACTTGGTTCCCGTCTGGTTCCAGCGATGGACCACCTGATGCAGCTCTTCTGCCGTCGTCATCCGGATCGTCCCGAGAGGCTGGTCCGGGTCGTCGGCCAGTTGCCGCAGCAGCGTCTTGAAGTGCGCAATGATCCCGCGCACCGTCTCGGGGCGGTACAGGTCCTGGGCGTATTCCCAGACCCCGGACAGTCCGTCGGCCGTCTCCTGTAGTTCAACAGTCGTATCGAACTTGGCAGACGTACGTCCCGTATCAGCCGGGACGACATCGATGTCACCCATATCCAGCAAGTGGAGTGGTTCTTTGCCCAGCACGAGTAGCGTCTGGAAGATCGGACTGTAGCTCGGATCGCGGTCGGGCCGGATCTCGGTGACCAACTGCTCGAAGGGAAGATCCTGATTCTCCAGCGCGCCCTGCACGACGTCGCGAGTCTGTGCCAGGACCTGGAGGAACGTGGGGTCCGCCGACAGGTCCAGACGAAGTGCCACGGTGTTTGCGAAAAGGCCGATGAGCGGTTGCAGCTCTTCCCGGGGCCGGTTGCCCACCGGCGAACCAATGACCAGATCCCGCTGGCGGCTGTATTTCGAAATGAGCACAGCGTAGGCTGCAAGCAGCGTTGTGAACAGGGTCGAATCCTGCTGGCGACCGACCTGTCGCAGGCGGTCGACGAGTTCGGCGTCCACCTCGAAACGCTCCACGCCGCCGTGATACGACTGCGTCAGTGGCCGCGAGAAGTCGGCAGGAAACGTCGTCAGGGGAAGGGAGCCCGCGAGTCGGCCCTTCCAGTAGGCGATCTGGGACTGCAGCCGTTCGGTGGTGAGAACCGACTGCTGCCATCTGGCAAAGTCCCGGTACTGGATCGTGAGTTCCGGCAGGTCGGCGTTCAGCCCCTGCGAATCGTGGCGATACAGATGGCCCAATTCCCTCACAAAGACAGGCACGGAGGTCCCATCTGCAACGATGTGATGCATGCAGACCAGAAGCAGGCTTCGCTGCGGGTCCACCAGCAGGAGCCGCGCCCGGAACAGCGGTCCTTTCTCCAGGTCGAAGGGCTGGTGCAGTACCTCATCCGTGCGTCGCCTGATCTGCGCATCCAGCTGAGCGGCGTGCAGGTGACGCAGATCCTCGATGGCAAGTGGCTGTTGCTCGCCGGGCAAGACTCGCTGGCAGGGGTGGCCGTCCCGGTCCGGGAATACCGTCCGCAGAGTTTCGTGGCGACGAACGATCTCAGCCAGGGCCCGTTCCAGTGCCTCTACCTGCAACAGGCCTCGGAGTTCCAACGCCCCGGAGATGTGGTAGATGGACGCAGCCGGGTCGAGTTTGTGGAGCAGCCAGAATCGGCCCTGGGCAAACGACAGCGGATGGTCCTCATCAGATCTCGAGACGGGGGTTATCGGCTCCAGAGCCGGCGCCCGCGGACCCGACGCTGCTCGCAGCAGTTCGAGGATCCGGCTCTTATTCTGCGTCAGGAAGGTTTGTATCTCCGGCGTGAGCACATCCCTCGGGCCTCTCACCCGAAGCTGGCCAGCATCCTCCTGCAGACGCAGTCCCTGGTTGGAGAGCGTCAGCAGTTCGTCCGCCAGGCTCATATCACCATCTCCATCGTCTCAGAGCCATCCTCCCCGACGGGCGGGATCTCTGCCGCAACATCCCCGTCGGCGAGTCGTTGCTGGATCATCTGGACCAGTCCGGAGATGGTGACGCCCCCGATCACACGGCTTACAGGAAGGTCCACTGCCAGCCTGGAGGCAACGCGATTCTTCAGCTCCGTGGCTGTGAGCGAGTCCATGCCGTATTCGTCCAGCGGCTGATTCACGTCGAGCGATCGTGGCATGTCGACATGGAATATCTCGGCGATGAGATCTGTGACAAACTCGGTGAGTCGCGTTGCGAGCGCGCCAGAGTCACCGGCAAGGATCCGCTCGCGGACCGAGGAGACGGGGGTTGGCGGGCTGTAGGCCGCGCCCCGCCGAGACGGGGCCATGGCAAGATGGCTCGCCCATTCCCGCAGAAAAGGCGGTCTTTCCTCGTGGAACATCTCCTCCCAATTCACACCGGCCACAACCACCTGAGGCAGGCCGCTGCGCATGACCTGTTCCATCGCCGCAAACGCGTCATGAGCAGGCAAAGGCCGGACACCAGCCCGTTTCAGTCGGTCCAGGTGCTCGGCGCCCAGGGACTCCGCCATACCGGTCCCGGACCAGGGCCCCCAGTTCAAGCAGAGTGCCGGTAGCCCCGCGGCGTGGCGATGGTGGGCCAGGGCGTCGAGGAAAGCATTCGCCGCCGCGTAATTTCCTTGACCGGCAGGCCCGACCAACGAGGCGAGGGAAGAGAAAACGACGAAGTGGTCGAGGGCCAGATCCCTGGTCAGCAGGTGCAGGTTCCAGGCGCCTGCAACTTTCGGCTGCAGTGCGCGTTCGATCGATTCGCCGTCCAGACGAGCCACCACACGGTCGTCGACTACGCCCGCCAGATGGAAGACGCCCCGCAGCGGGGGCCACTCCCGAATGTTTCCAAGGACCGAGTCCAGTTGTCCCAGGTTGGCAGCGTCGGCCCGGGGCGCCCAGATGCGAGCCCCGCCCGCGCGCAGTTGCACCAACTCGGTCTCGGATGCCGACGTCTCCCCCCGGCGAGAGACAAGTACGATATGTCTGGCCCCGGAGTCGACGAGCCAACGGGCGACAAGCAGCCCCAGGGCACCCAGACCTCCCGTCACCAGATAGGTGGCGTCCGCCCTGACCGCCGGGGTCTGGTACTGTCTGGCGGCGTCCCTGACGTAGGGCTGGATTGTTGGAGCGAGCATCTCGCCGCCGCGAAGGATCAGCTGGTTTCGACCCAGCCGCACCATGAGAATGAGGTCTTCCGCCTCGTCGTCGTCGACCTCGGGTGCCAGGTCGATCAGGCCACCGAACGAAGAGGGATGCTCTGTCGCAATCGTCCGTCCCAGACCCCAAAGGCCCGAGCAGGCAAGTTGGCCCGCGGACGGGTTCTTGCTTGATCCCTCCGGCCAGCCGATCGGGTGCGCGCCCCGGGTCACGACCCAGACGCGTGCATCCTGCGACGCTGGAATTTCGCTCACCTGCTGCACGAGATGAACCAGTCCCAGGCACGCGTCCAGCGTGTCACGCATGAGTGTCTCGGCCTCTGCAGGCTCAGCAGACGTCCCGTCGAGCCCCGAGCAATACAGGATGCGGAGCGGCAGATCGTCGGGGGCCTGACGCAGAATCTGGCGGACGGAGTCACGATTGCAGGCGTGATCGGTCAGCGCGAAGGACTGGCCCCGCTCTTCCAGCACCTGGGCCATGCCGACTGGCGGGCCGCCCTGGTCGACCAACAAGAGCCAGTGGCATGGTCCGTCATTCGACATCGGCTGCGGTGTTTCGACGCGGTCCCAGGCACAACGGAACAGGATATTGCCCGCATCGCTGGAGGGAAGATGCCGTTGCCGAAGGGGGACCCAATACGGACGGTGCTGAAACGGGTAGGTTGGCAGCGCCGCAGGTCTGCGCCGCGGGTACAGGTCTTTCCACGGCACGAAGAGACCCTCGACGAAGCGCCGGGCGATGTCAGCGTGATTCAGCTCGGCGCCGCCTTTCTCTGCATCGATCGGGGCGGCGCCACGGACTTGTCCGCGGAAGATTCCAGTCCCCGTTCCGCCCTCAACGACGGTGGCCAGCTGCTGTCGCAGCGAGGCGATCGAGGCCCCTGTCACCGCGCAGCGGCAATGCAAGTGTGCCCGGCACATGGCCGCCGTATAGCAGAGGTCAGCCAACGGCAGGGCCGGGTGGTCCCGGAGAAATCCGTCGTATGCCTGGGCCAGTTCGCGCAATGCCTGGGGCGTGTCGGCGGACAGTACCAGGACCCGGTCGCCCGCGGCAGCTTCGACGTCCACCGCGGGCGCGGGACGTGGTGGCTCTTCGACGATGCAATGGGCGTTGGTGCCGCTCGCGCCAAAGGAACTGACCGCGGCGATCCGTGGTTGCTCGCCTCCCCAGGGGGTGGTTCGGGTGGGGATTTCGACAGGCAGATCTGCCCAGGCAATATTCGGGTTCGGCCTGGAGAAGTGCAGGTGGGCGGGTATGGTCCGGGCCTGTAATGCCAGCACGACTTTGATCAGTCCCGCCACGCCAGCGGCCGCTTCCAGGTGCCCGATATTGGTTTTGACAGACCCCATCAGCAGTGGCCGCTCGGGGCTCCGTCCCTGGCCGTATACGGCCAGGGCTGCATTGACCTCGATCGGGTCGCCCAATGGCGTCCCCGTTCCGTGCGCCTCCAGATAACTCACGTCCCGTGGGTCGACCTTCGCCGCTTCGAGAGCCCGGCGGATCAGCGCCTGCTGCGAAGGACCGTGAGGAACCGTGAAGCCGGCGCTCGCGCCGTCCTGATTCACAGCGCTGCCCCGGATCAGAGCCAGGACCGGATCGTGGTCGCGGCGGGCATCGGCGAGTCTCTTCAGTACGAGGATGCCGCAACCTTCGCCGCGGACATATCCATCGGCATCGGCGAAGGTCCGGCAGCGCCCCGCCGCCGAGAGCATGTTCGCCCGGCAGATCGCTGCCTGAAGCTGCGGGGAAAGTATGAGATTCACACCACCGGCGATCGCCAGATTGCTTTCCCGGGTCCGCAGCCCCTGGCAGGCAAGGTGCACGGCCACAAGGGACGAGGAGCAGGCGGTGTCAACGACCATCGAGGGGCCCTGGAGACCGAGAAAGTACGAGAGCCGACCGGCAAGAGCGTTGGGCGCATTGCCTGTCGCGTAATACGTATCGAGGGGGCTCTCGTCGGCGGCGGCCAGCAGCAGTTCCGTGTAGTCTCGCGTGGTCACGCCGATGTGCACGGAAGTGGGTGATCCCGTGAGCGAGCGGGGATTCACGCCGGCCCGTTCCAGCGCCTCCCATGCCACTTCCAGCAGGATTCTCTGCTGCGGATCCATGCTCGCCGCTTCCCGCGGCGAAATACGGAAAAAGGGGGCATCGAACCCTCGAACATCGTCCAGAAAGCCACCGTGACGACAGTACATCTTCCCGGGACTTGCAGGATCCGGGTCGTAGTATTGGCTGAGATCCCAACGATCCGCAGGGATCTCAGTGACTGCGTCTGCACCAGCTTCGAGGAGACGCCAGAATTCCTCGGGACTCCCGGCCTGGGGCAACCGACAGGACAGACCCACGACGGCAATGGGCTCCCGTCTTTCCCGCTCGCCCCGCTCGACCAGCTCGAGGCTGGCCGTCGCAGCATCGAGGGCCTGGGCGACCCTTCTTGCCGAATCCAGGTCTGCTACCGTCATATCCTGACCCAACGTCCGGGAAACTGCTCGGGGTTGGCCGTGCGGGCCTCGAACAGGAGATGGCAATCGCTACCTGTCTCAAACCACACGTCCACCGGCATTCCCTGTACCATAAACCTGCCGTCATCCACGGGCACCAGACGGGCGCCCCGCTCCTGATCGACAACCAGATGAGGACCGTCCGCGCGCAGTGTAATCGTCACATCCGCTTCGAGGCAGCGGTAGCTACCCGCGAATCCCTCGATGGGGTTGGCAGCAGGCACCCATTCGGCGGACGTAGCCGTCCCCAGGATCTGCTGAATTGGCCCATTTGGGCCATCCCCATCACAGTCGACAGGATCCACACTGTGCCTGGCACAGGAAAGAGAGCCGAAGACCACGTTGGAAACCTCGTCCAGTTCTTTCAGGTACGTGCGCACCAGATCGACGCCTGTGCCGCCGCGTGCCAGGGCGTAGGGCGATTGGGAGATCTCCCCGGCGAAATGCGTCACCCACGTGTCCCCGCGCCGTTCGAGGGTGACGTCGAAAGCAGCATCGACATCCGCTGGCAGGAGATATACCACAACCGGATCGAGGTCTGCGATTTCGGCCTCGATCTGCAGCACCGTCGCCGTCATCACTGCCAAGGCGGCGTCGGCTCGCAACAGCGTCCCCAAAGTCATGCCGAACAGGGCCGCGTCGAGAACCAGCCTCGAGTCCGATGCCCGTGCCTCGGCGGCCAGTCGGCGCCACTGCGACAGGGCGTATGCAGCCAGTTGGGGGGGATCACCGATCTCTGCCAGAGGGGTGTCATCGACCAGGGGATGAGGACGCTGGTCTTCGGCGAACCAGAGTACATTCCGGCCTGCGCGGCGCAGCGCCAGATAGATCGCCTGGGAAGAAGTCGACTTTCCGGAGCCGGGCAGTCCCTCAAACAGAATCATCCAAAGCCCCGTCAAACCTCTTTACCAGCCCTTCCAGTCGCTGGAGTCGCTCGCGCATCGCAGGATCTGTCGTGTCCGGATCGTCCGACACCAGGCCCGGGTTGTCGCCGGCAGACGCCGCTCGCCAGGGAGCCGACGGGGACACAGCGGCCGGGGGAGCAAGGAGGGTGCCCAGCAGGTCGGCGAGTCGGCTGGTCGATGGATAGTCGAAGGCGAGGGTTGCCGGAAGCTCGAGCTGCAGCAGATCTTCGAGGTTCTTGCGCAGACTTACTGCCATGATCGAATCCATGCCCAGTTCAAAGAACCCCTGATCGGGATCGGCTACCTCGTTGTCAGCAAGGCCGAGAACCCTGGCAACCTGGCCGCCGACTGCGGCGCGCAGCAGTACGGGCCTTGCTGATTCCCCGGTGGCTTGCCAGCGTGGAAGGAACGCGTCACTGTCCGGGGAAGGCGGCGCCAACGCTGAATGGCCCGCAGCCCGGGGTAACAGGTGGGCCACCCCCGCCGCAGCAAACAGCGGCTGCAGACGGGACCAGTCGACATCGACCACTGCCAGTTGTCGCTCAGAGCCAACGACTCGATCCAGGGCAGCGGCGATCTGGCCATCGAGTATCGGTCTGATTCCCACTCTGTCCAGCGCCTTCCTGTCGTCGTCGGTGACCATGCCGCCTTCGTCCCACGGCCCCCACGAAACGCTGGTTGCCGGCAGATGGTCGGCGCGCCGTTTCGAGGCAAGGGCATCGAGAAAGCTGTTTGCCGCCGCGTAATGAACCTGCCCCCTGGAGCCCCACAGAGAGGCGATGGACGCGTAGAGAACGAAGAAATCCAAGTCCAGGTGCCGGGCGATTTCATCCAGGTTCAGAGCGCCCGCGACCTTGGGTGCCATCACGGTGCGCAGCATTTGAGCACTGAGCTCGGCCAATGGCGAAACACCCGGGAGACCGGCAGCATGGAAGATGCCTCTCACGGGAGGCAGTTCCGCTGCGATCCTCTGGAAAAGGACCTGCATGTCGTGTGGGTCGGTCACGTCGGCGGCGAGAGTCAGGATGAAGGCACCCCGCTCGGCCAGATCTGCAAGGGCTTTCCCGGAGTTCTCGTGCGGACCGCGCCGGCCGAATAGCACCAGGTTCCTGGCCCCCTTCTCGACCAGCCAGCGAGCCGTTCGCAGTCCGAGGGCGCCCAGACCGCCACTGACAACGTAGGTCGCATCCGGGCGGACAGCGATCCGGCCCGGGACCGGCGGCGGCACCGACAGGACGCGCGGGACAAATGTGGCGTTGCCCCGGAACACGACCTGTTTCTCCGCACACTGGCGGGTGAGCAATCCCCAGAAATGCTTCGCGTCGTCCGCTGTGGAGTCCTGCGGATCGAAGTCGATGAGTCCGCCCCAGCGGTCCGGGAGCTCCAGCGCCAAGCAACGGCCAAGACCCCACAGTGCGGCCGAGGAGAGAGCGGCGATCGGTTCCTGCGCATGGATGGCGAGGGCACCGCGGCTCCCGAGCCAAAGTCGGACCTCGACATGCATTTCGGTGCGCAGATGGTGGGCCATGGCGAGCACCGTCTCGCATTGTTCGAGCACCACATCGGGCAGGCAGTCCATGGAAGCCGGGCCATCGAGAGACCAGAGATAGATGAGCCCGACCTCGCCCTGTGCTCGCGACACAGCGTGTGAGAGTATCTCTTTGGCCTGGTCAGCGCGCGTTGCGCCACTCGACGAATCGGCGGGAAAGCAGGATACCTGCCGCCCCGCCTGACGAATCTGCTCTGCGAGATGGTCACCCACGCCGGCCTGGTCCGCGAGAATGACCCAGGTCGCCGGGAGTTGCTGCCGTTGCGGGAGAGACAACAGGTCCAGGGAGTCCCATTCAAGAGCGTAGTAGATGTCGTCCGGCTGCCCGCCAGAGCTGGGAAACGGAGACCCGTCGACCCAGTAGCGTTGACGTTGAAACGGATAGGTGGGCACAAGGCTGGGGTGAACAGGGCGTGTAGCTATGACCGCTTGCCAGTCGACGTCGGCGCCTTCCACATAGCTGCGTGCCTGACTTCGGCGGGTGTCCTGTCCTGTGCCACCCGTGGTGAGATCAGACCGGAACACATCATGTTCCGGCGAGGGGAGGAAGGCAGATCGCAGCTTGTGGCAAATCTCCCGTGGCGACGATCCGAGGACGGCCAGTCGGCACGCATGATGATCCCTCCCGACAGCAGCGCTGGCACAGAAGTCCATCAGGTCCGGCGGCGGGTCCTGCTCCAATACGGTGGCACACTGTTCGGCCAGATCCCTCAGCGCCGGCTCCGTCTTTGCCGACAGCACCAGAAGCGCCTCTGAGTCCGGTGCGAATACCGCAGGCGTGATCCCCGCCGCCGCCTGCACAATCACGTGGGCGTTCGTGCCACTCATGCCAAAGGCACTGACGCCTGCGATTCTGCCGCTGCCGGCGTCCTCCCAGAGGATGTTTTCACTTGCTACCTTGACGGGAATCTTGTCCCAGGCGATGTGCGGATTCGGGCTCTTGAAATGGAGGTGACGAGGGATCGTGCGGTGCTGCAGCGCCAATACGGTCTTCATCAGTCCCGCGATGCCTGCCGCCGCCTCCAGATGGCCGATATTGGATTTTACCGAGCCGATATAAAGCGGCCGATCCGCCGGGCGATCTTCGCCGAAGACTTTCGCCAGACTCTCGACCTCGATGGGGTCACCGAGTATGGTGCCAGTACCGTGGGCTTCAACATATCCCACCTCGATGGGCTCCACCTGTGCCTGTCGCAGCGCGCTGCGGAGCAGGTCGTCCTGGGCCTTCTGGTTGGGAACAGTGAGGCCGCTGCTGGCCCCATCGTGGTTTGTCGCACTGCCACGGATGATCGCCAGGACGGGATCACCGTTGGCGCGAGCGTCCGAGAGGCGCTTCAGCAGGACCACACCACCACCCTCTCCTCGACCAAAGCCATCGGCGCTGGCGTCGAACGCCTTGCATCGACCGTCTGGCGCCAGCGCACCGGTCCGCGACAGGAATACGCCCACTTCAGGCGACAGATTGAGGTGGACGCCACCGGCCAGAGCAGCGGAACACTCGCCGATACGAAGGCTCTGACATGCCAGATGGATGGCGACCAGCGACGACGAGCAGGCCGTATCCACCGCCAGGCTCGGCCCCTGCAGTCCCAGCGTATACGAGATCCTGCCCGCGGAGAAACAGAGACCTGTTCCTGTTCCGTCATAGGCGTTGATGGCCTCAAGGTCTCCCGCATTCAGCTTCCAGCTGGCGTAGTCGCTCTGGCCGATGCCGACAAAGACGCCGGTGGCCGAACCGCGCACGGACGAGGGCGGGATTCCTGCCCGCTCCATGGCCTCCCAGCAGATCTCGAGAAGGAGACGCTGCTGGGGATCCAGGCTGACCGCCTCCTTCGGAGAGATGCCGAAAAACGCCGGATCGAAACCGTCGATCTCGTCGAGAAACCCCCCCTGGCGTGCGGCGATCTTGCCGGCCCTACCGGGATCGGGGTCGTACAGTGCATCGATATCCCAGCGTGCCTTGGGGTAGGGGACAACGGCGTCAACACCGTCGAACAGCAGATCACCAAACAACTCTGGTGTATCTGCGCCCCCCGGGAAACGACAGGCCATGGCGACAATGGCAATACCGTCGTCGCCTGAGGTCAACCGGGGTGGGACAGAGAGTGCCATTGCTCCCGTCACCACCTGCGAGCCAGCCTCGGACGAGGCCGCCCGGTTCGCGCCGGCGAGGCGGTCCGCCGGAATCTCCTCGAGGACCTGATGGGCGATTTCGGTGATCGTCGGGTGGCGGAAAACAGCCGTTCCGGTAAACGCGCACCCGTACTTGCCGTTGATCCCTTTGACAAGTTCAAGAGCCATGAGAGAGTCCATGCCGAGATCAAACAGTCCCTTGTCCACCGGCAACTGTTCGACAACGTCGACGTCGAGTACGGCAGCTACGACCGTGCGGAGTTGTCGGACCACGACAGCCACTCGGTCCACGGCCCCCGTCGCCCGGAGCTGTGCCAGAAAATCCTCCGCTTCGATGGCACCGTCGGACGGTGCCCCGCGCAGATCGTGGAACTGGGCGGCACGGCCGGCATCATTGAGGCGTCCAAGGAACCTGTCCCAGTCAACATCCAGAACACCGAGGCGGGCGACATTCGAGCCCAGGGCGATCTCGAGAGCCCTGCAGTTGTCGCCGGTGCTCAACGGGGACACGCCAGACGTCTGCCACTGTGCCTGGCGTCGCGCCCCGACTGTCCGGGCCATACCGACATGGTCCCACGGCCCCCAGCACACGGACAGAGCCGGCAACCCCTGGCTGCGGCGAAAGACGGCAAAGGAATCCAGAAAGGCGTTGGCAGCCACGTAGTTGGCCAGGCCGGGAGCACCGACCATGGAAGCGATGGAGGAGAAGCAGATAAAGAAGTCCAACTGCTCTTCGGCCGTGGATCGATGCAGGTTCCAGGTGCCGATCACCTTCGCCTCGAAGACTTTCTCGAACAGCTCCCAACGATGGTCCGCCAGCAGGCGATCATCGTAGACGCCCGCCGAGTGGATCACACCCCTCAGCGGCCCTACCTCCGACCGAATGAAGTCCATCAACCGGGCGACATCAGCCGCCTCGGCGACATCCCCCTGAAACACCTCAATGCGTGCCCCTCGCCGCCGCAGTGAATCGAGACGTTCGGCGACGCTGTGGTCAGCGGCAGACCTGGACATGAGAACGATCGAAGTGGCTCCCCGTCTCACCAGCCATTCCGTCACCTCCAGTCCGACGCCGCCAAGCCCCCCGGTAATGACATAGGCCGCATCTCCTCTGACGGTGATGGGCTCCTGGCCGCCGCTGTTGAGCCGTCGAAGTCGCGGCGCCAGCACGCTTGTTCCCTGGAACGCGGTTTCGGCCTCGCCAGCAGTGCCCTGCTCGAGAAGGTAGCCAACCAATTCCGCCGTGCGGTCCGTGGTTCCGGGCGGCTCCAGATCCAGGAAACGGAAGGCCAACTCCGGATGCTCCTGGCCGATCACCTTGCCCAGTCCCAAGGCGATCGACTGCACGGGGTTTACCGACCTGTCGTCGGACAGGGCCTGGGCCTGGCGGGTCAGGATCCAGACGGGCGCGGGCGCGACGTCGGCCTCCAGCAGTGACTGAGCCAGATGCAGAACACTGGCGCACCCGAGCATCGCGGCGTCGCGCAAGTCCTGCGCGTCGCACGATTCGATGGGAGTCGTCTGGAGATTCCACAAGTGCAGGATCCCCTGCAGGCTTCGTCCGGAGATCTCACCGAAGACCAGATCGATATGGTTCGGGTCGAGGGGGTTCACCCGGAATGCGGTGTTCGAGAGCCTCTCGAACTGTGTCCCGGCATAGACCTCAATACACGGGCGTCCCTGTCTCTCCAGTCCCTGGACCAGGTCGCGCGCAAGCGGGGATTCGTCTGTGAACAGCAGCCACGCATCCTCCGGGTGGGAGGCAAGGATGTCGCTGTTGCGTGACAGAATCACAGACTGCTGAAACTGGTGCGGGGTCGCAGACGTGCCACCCGTCAACGAGGAGGCTTGCTCGAAGCCGCAATCGTCGAGGAGCGATTCCCAGGCGGCGCAAGTCAGCAGAGGGCCCCAGGAGCGCAGATCACCGTCCCGGAAGTTCCACCAGCCGTCGGTGAGACCGAAGGTCAATTCCAGCCATCGGGCTCGTCCCGTCACCTCGATGAGGATCAGCAATCCTCCCGGCGCAAGAAGCTGCTTGGCATGGGCAAGCGCGGCGCGCAGATCAGCGGCGGCATGCAGGACATTGGACGCCAGCACGATGTCAAAGGACCCTCTCTGCAAGCCCTGCACCCGCGGCTCGGCTTCGATATCGAGGGTTCGGTACTCAACGAACCGGTAGGCTGAGAATTTTTCCTTGGCCCGGGCGAAAAAGGCCGGAGACAGGTCGGAGTAGACATACTCGCATTCCACATCGGCCAACATCGGCAGCACGTGTGAGGTCGTGCCGCCCGTGCCGGCACCGATTTCGAGAATTCGAACACGCCCGGAATCGACCGAACCGGCGATGTCGGCCACGGCCTGGGACAAGACCTCGTTGACGAGGGTCGACTCCGCGGATGCCTCGTAGAGACGTTCAACCAGACTCATGTCACCATCAGGAAACAGCAGCTGGACTGGGTCGGCATGTCCCTGGAGGACCTCCTTCAGGGAACCACCGCAGCGGTGCAGCAAGGCCGCTTCCGCCTCGATCTCCTGGGGCGCCGCTGGAGTGTTTTCGGGAATTTCCCACCGGGGGATATCGCAGATGATCTCGATTTCCTCGCCGTGGACCGCGACCAGCTCTTCCTGTTCCAGAATGCTGATGATCGAACCAAAGACCGGGAGACGGTTGGCGGCGACGCCGGCCCGTGTGGCCGCTTCATGGAGCTGGATCCGTTCACCGGATTCCATGGGAAGACCGCAGTCCTTCCACGCGTTGACGACGAAGCGCAGCCCCATGGGATCCAGAGATGCCTGCAGCGGCCTGATTCGGTCCACGTCCCGCGCCAGGGAAAGAGCGCCGACGCGAGGCCGGAGCTGGTCGCCCAGGATGTGAGGCGCCGGCAAACTGGCGCGGCCCGTCCCGTGGAGCTCGCCGACAGGCTCCCATTCGAAGGTGTACAGGCAATCCTCGACTGCCGACGCCGTGACGCCCGGTGCCACCGTCGCGGACGCCGGCGACATGGGCTGAGCCGTTTCCAGCCAGAAGCGTCTGCGCTGAAACGGATACGTGGGAAGCGGACAGCGTTCGGCGGCAAAGGCCCGGTCTACTGCCTCGAAATCGATGGGAACATTGCGCGTGAACAACGCGCCCGCTGAAAGCAGCAACTGCTTCCAGTCAGAGAGACCAGGACGCAGGCTCGGAAGCCAGGCGATGTCCGGCTCGGACAGGACAGCGCGGGCCATTCCCACCAGGACCGGCGTCGGCCCGATCTCGACAAAAAGCCCGCATCCGGCTTCTGCCAGCGACTGGATGCCGTCCTGGAAACGGACGGCCTGGCGCGTGTGGGAGGACCAGTATTCGGGACCGATTTCTCCGGGGCGCAGAGGGCGCCCGGTGAGATTCGAGATCAGCGGAATGGCAGGCTCGCGGAATTCCATATGTCCTGCGAATTCGGCGAGATCGGCGAGCATGCCGTCCATATGCGAGGAATGGAAGGCATGTGAGACCTTCAGCGGCCGGCACGTGAGGCCTTCGCCTTCAAAGATCGCCACGGCCTGGCGGATGGATTCACCATTGCCTGTGAGCACGACGTGGTTCGGACCGTTCCACGCCGCCACTTCGACATCGCCTTCGAGTCGCGGCAGGACGTCGTGAACCTTGCCTGCCGGTCCCAGGACGGCAACCATGGCGCCGTGGCCTGGCATCGATTGCATCAGTCGAGCTCTCTCTGCAACCAGCACAAGGCCCTGCTCCAGGTCGAACACACCTGCCGCCCACGCCGCGGCGTACTCACCGACACTGTGGCCCATCACCGCCTGGGGACGGACCCCCCATGATTCCCACAGCCTGTACAGCGCACACTGCAGGGAGAACAGAGCTGGCTGAGTGTATCGAGTCTGGTTCAGCAGCTCTGAGTCGTCGTCGATGAGCGAATGCAGGGATACACCCAGAATGGGCTGCAGGATTTCATTGCAGCGGTCGATCGTCGCGGCAAAGACCGGTAGGGTGTCGTAGAGCTCGCGCCCCATTCGCCGGTACTGAGATCCTTGACCCGTGAAGAGAAACGCGACCTGCGGCACGGGTGGAACATGAGCCGCAGAGCAGAGGAACTGGCCGCCTGCAGTCCCCGTGTCAGCGTCATCTCGACGGGTCGAGTACGCCTGCAGGGCATCGACCAGTCCGTCATGGGACGAAGCCGTGAAAACGACTCGTCGGTCGAGCGGCGTGCGCCCCGTGTTGGCCGAGTAGCAGAGATCCGCCAGCGCTGGCTTTTCGGCAGTTTCCAGGTGCTGCAGGTAGGTCTCGACGACCGCCTTCAGGGCGGTATCCGATTGGGCCGTCAATGCGAGCAGATGCCACGGCCGCTGGCACGCCGGCGAGACGGCCACGTCGGCGTGATACTCCTCCAGCACCACGTGGACGTTGGTACCACTCATGCCAAAGGCGCTGACCGCCGCACGCCGATTGTCGCCTGCAGCAGGAGGCTCCCATGCTTCGAGTGCCACCGGAACCGTGAAAGGAAGCCGTTCCCAGGCGATGTGGGGATTCGGGGTGTCAAAATGCAGGTGGGGAGGGATTTCGCGGTTCTGCAGAGAGAGGACCGTCTTGATAAAGCCGGCAACACCCGCCGCTGCTTCCAGGTGGCCGATATTTGTTTTGACCGACCCGATCCGAAGCGGGTTCTCCTTGCTGTGGGCGCCACCATAGACCGCTCCGAGGGCGTGCACCTCGATCGGGTCACCCAGAGATGTGCCCGTGCCATGGGTCTCGACATACTGGACCTGGTCAGGGCCCACGCCGGCCGCCTCCAGAGCCTGGCGCATCAGTCGTTCCTGGGCCTGACCGTTGGGTGCCGTCAGTCCGTTGCTCCGACCGTCGTGGCTGATCGCCGACCCCCGAATCACGGCCAGAACCGAGTCGCCGTCCTTCCTGGCCTGTGACAGAGTCTTGAGAATCACGACGCCGCATCCCTCACCCCGTACGTAGCCATTGGCGCCGGCATCGAAGGTTCTGCAGATCCCATCCGGAGACAGGGCCTTCAGTCTGCACAGAGTGATGGTCATGCGTGGCGTGAGGATCAGGTTGACTCCCCCTGCAATAGCCGTCGATGCGTCACCGGTCTGCAGGTCGCGACAGGCCTGATGGATGGCAGTGAGCGACGAGGAGCAAGAGGTGTCGAAGAGGAGGGCAGGCCCTTCCAGACCGAAGGTGTAAGAAATTCGACCCGCTGCCACGCTGCGCATGGTACCGAGCCCGTTCCAGGCATCGATCGATTCGTAGGTCTGCGAACTAAGGTTGGCGTAGTCGTCGGTGCTTAAGCCGATGTAGACGCCGGTCTTGCTGCCGCGCAGCGTACGGGCCGACAGACCGGCCCGCTCCAGCGCCTCCCACGTAACCTCCAGAAGAATACGCTGCTGTGGATCCAGCCCCTTGGCCTCGCGCGGCGAAATGCCGAAGACATCGGGGTCAAAGGCATCCACATCGGAGAGATATCCTCCGTGTTGCGTATAGAGCTTGCCGGCGACATCCGGATCCTGGTCGAACCAGGCATCGACGTCCCATCGATCGGTGAGCTTCCCGACGGCGCACGTCCCGTCACGCAAGAGTCGCCAATAGGACTCAGGATCCGTAACTCCTCCGGGGAAGCGACACGCCATGCCGACCACCGCAACAGGTTCGGCATGAGAACTGCGCGCTTTATCAAGCTCGGATCGAAGCTTGCGGATGTGGACAAGGGCATCCCTGAGGGCGCTTTTGCTATCGGGGTCACCAGGAAGGAGGGTCATCTCATCCATCCGAATGGATTCTCTCGATTTCTTCATACAGGAGGCCGACCAGTTCCACTTCGCTCAGTTCGTCCAGGGGGCGGTCGTTGCGGCCCGTGGATTCGGAGGAAATGCCCCGGATCTGATTCACCACAAACAACGAAAGAGCCTCGATCGTCGGGTAATTCCAGACGATCGTCTCTTCAATCTCTGTGCCAAGCCAGGCGCCCAGATCGTGGGCGAACTCCACCGCCGCCAGTGAGTCCATCCCAAAGGCATCGAAGGATTCGCCCAGCCTGATGCCATGCAGGTCGAGGCCGGATCTTCGGGCGACCCATTTCATCATCCAACGTTGAACGGAATGGACTGTCTGCCCCGTCGGCAGCGCCGCCAGCCTCCCTGCAGTCTCTTCGCCTGCCACGTTCCAGGTCGCCACGATGGGAAACCGGTTTTCGAGGTAATGGGCCTTGCACGCCTGTCGCTGGACTTTTCCACTGCTCGTTTTCAGCATCGATGCCGTACGAAGCAGCGCGATGGCATGGACTTGCAGCTCGTGGACATCGAGAATTGCTCTGCGCGCCGCGGCGAAGATCTCAGCCGGGTCCACGTCTTTGAGAAATGTCCGACGGACTTCCTGTACCACAACCAGCCGTTCCTCGTCACCGACGTCGATGGCAAACGCGGCGCCGCAGTCCGGGCGGAGCGCGGGATGAGACTGCTGCACGGTCAACTCGATATCCTGCGGGTAGTGGTTGATTCCACGGATGATGATGACATCCTTGCGACGCCCCGTGACATAACACTCCCCATCCCGGATAAATCCGAGGTCGCCGGTTCGGAGAAACGGACCCTCGTTGGAGCCCACGAGGCGCCCCCCAAAGGTCTCGGCAGTCTGCTCGGGTCGATTCCAGTAGCCCTGGGCGACGATCGGCCCCGAGATCCAGATCTCACCGACGCAATTCTCCGGGCACTGTTGGCGGGTCTCTGGATCGACTGTGACGACTCTGGTTTTTCCAACGGCATGGCCGGAACTGACCAACGTGAGCGTCTTGCGCGAGTCGACCTTCGCATCAGAGCTGCGCTCATCGTTGCCCGGGGTGACGGCCCGATGCTGCCCCAGGTCAAGAGCGTAGACCTCCGCCAAGACGCTCTCTTCGTTGTGGCCGGTCGCGGTCGCTTTCAGTGTACTTTCCGCCATCCCGAAGGCGGGGCAGAACGCTGTTGTGCGGAATCCTGCCGGCGCGAAGGCTTCAGCAAACCGGCGCATGGTCTGCGCCCGCACCGGCTCGGCGGCGTTCATTGACACGACCAGATGAGACAGGTCCAGGCCGCCGCGCTGCTCTTGGCTGATTCTTTCCACACACAAGTCGTAGGCGAAGTTGGGTGCCGCCGTGTGGCTCGCCTGGTATGTCGAGATCGCCTTGAGCCAGCGGACCGGCTGCTGCAGGAAGGCTACGGGGGCCATGAAATAGCTCGGGATGCCGCTGTACGCCGGTTGGAGAATACCGTAGATGAGACCGAGATCGTGGAAAATAGGGAGCCAGGATACCATCCTGCTTCCGCGCGCGAAGCGCCAACTCACATCGCATTCCGCCAGGACCTGAAGCAGGTTTCCGTGGGAGACCATGACCCCCTTGGGGCTGGAAGTCGAGCCTGAGGTGTATTGGAGGAACGCGAGGGAGTCGGCATCCACATCGGGTTCGCGCCAGACCGATGGATCGGCACCGGCCAATTGATCGGTCGCAATCCAGCGCATCCGGCTCAGTGCCGGCGTGTCAGCGACTCGCGCTTCGACGTCGCCGAGCGTATCTCCATTGCACAACAGGAGAGCCGGGTCCGCATCCGCCGCGATGCTCTGCAGCCGGCGGTCCGCCTTGTTACGTTTCGGGGGATAATTGGGCACCGGTATGATGCCCGCATACAGACAGCCAAAAAAGCCAACAATGTAGTCCAGCGACGATGGATACAGGAGCAGGGCTCGGTCACCTGGCGCGACGTCCGCAAGGAGCCGCACTGCCAGCGTTCTGGCTTTTGTGTCGAGTTCGGCAAACGTCAGGCTTCCCGCCTCTTCTTCCCCGTTCAGCAGGAAGGTGTAGGCAGTGTCATGCGGCTGCGTTGCTGCCCGATAACGGAGCACCTCAACGAGAGAGGAGAAGGAATTCTCACCCCCTGCCGGATTCTCCTTCTCATGTGCGTACATCGTTTGATTTCGCTCGTGGCGGAATGGGCTAATCGGGGGTCTTCGCAGGAGAACAAGCAGGAGCGCAACTGCGGGCCGCAGTCTACGCCGGCCCGGGCGGCGCACAGGAAATCACCCCGTTAGCCTAGCATTTGACAGCACCCACGTCAATAGCGCACAATACACTTCTGTCGCGCGACAGCACCTGTAGGCGATGCTGCCCCTGGGGAATGTCCCAGAACCAGGGCTCGGCCTGCGCCATTCATCGAGAGATTTGGGAGCAATGCTGGCCAGATTCAAGCGGTCCTTGGACGAGAAAGCACCCCGGATCGTCATTTCGATTCTGTTTGTGCTTTTCATGCTGGCCTATCTGGCACCCCGAATCTTCATCACCATACCCGCCGGCCAAGAAGCCGTCGTGTTCCGCCGGATGCTGGGTGGCACAGACGTCGACCGCGCCTTTCAGGAAGGTCTCAGGATTTTCTTTCCCTGGGACACGGTAACGCCATACAACCTGAGGGAGCAGGTTTTTCCGGTCGAGATGGACGCACTGACAGCCGATGGGCTCAATATCAGAGTGACGGTGACGGTGCGTTTTCAGCCCAAGTCGAGGCTGTTGGGGACCCTGCACAAAGAGCACGGGCCGAATTACGTACAGACGTTCCTGGCTCCCGAAGTCGAATCGTCATCGCGCCATATCCTTGGCACGAGCACGCCTTCGGAGCTGTACTCGACGTCGAGAAACTTGATCGAGGACGAGATTGAGCGGGACCTGCAGCACGAGTTACGTCAGTTCGACAGTTTCCAAACACGGTTTTGGCCCGAACCAACCGCAGACATGCTTTACAACGGAGAGGTCGCCAACCCCAGCGACGACACCCCGAATGTGCGGATGATGCTCAAATACCTGTACGATGAAGCTGACGCGGATACAGCCCTGACCAATAGCGTCAGGAACGTCGGATTCATCCATCTGTTCGAGCGGTTCATCAAGGGAGAGTCAAACTACGAAGCGGCGATGCTCTACATGAATCGGGACCTCGATCGGGTGGCCGATGAAATAGAGGCGCTCAAGCGGGACATTTCGATGGCCGGGGCCAAGCGGGATTTGGCGCAGACAGGATTCTATTCGGCGGGCCTTGACAGTCTGAACAAGGTCCATGCCGATCTCTACTTCGGCAAGGTCGAACTGAACAAGGAATTCAGAGAGGGCGATAAGTATTTCGAAAAACTGAAGGAGGCGTACGACACCTACTTCTCGATCGTCGAACTGAAGGATGTGCTGATCAGCGTTATCGAGCTTCCCGACAGGATCAAGGAGGCGATCCAGTCGAAGTTGGAGCAGGAGCAAGTCGCTCAGGAGTTCGACTTCAGGCTCGACCGCGAAAGAAAAGAGGCTGAACGCAAGCTCATCGAAGGCAAAGGGATCAGAGATTTTCAGGACATGGTCGCTGCGGGGATCGAAGAAGGTCTGCTCAAGTGGAAGGCCATCGAGGCAACTCTGGAACTGGCAAGGTCACCGAACGCGAAGATGGTCATTATTGGCGCTGGCAAAGACGGGTTGCCTGTCATTCTGGGCAATCAGGGGTGGGACTTTCCCAAACCCATGGTGACGGACGGTGGCAGCCAGGCTGCCATGACAGACACAACCAGCGCCGGAACACCCAAGGAATGAAGGCCAGCGTTGTGAGGCTCGGGTAGAGAGGGCGCCGCTCAGCTGGTTCTACCCCATTCAGGAGGAATGTCCGTCCAATCCGGGTGCTATGGATTCAAAATTGATCAACCTCTTACTGCGGGAAACGACGCCCCAGCTTCGGCGCAACGTCGTGTTCACTGCAGTGATGTCGGGCCTCGCCAGCACCGCCATCCTCGCCGTCATCAACGCCGCCTCGCGATCTGCCGAATACGGCAATCTCAATTTTCGCTACCTGGTCATGTTTGGCATCGCGATGGCCACATACGCCTACTGTCTCCGCTATACCTTCGACTGCACCACGCGCACGTTCGAGGCCCTCCTCGACGCAACCCGCCGGCGCATCTCGGACAAAATCAGGAAGTCCGAACTGACCGTACTGGATCAGATTGGTCGAGCCCAGATCTATAACCGCCTGACGCAAGATACGGCGGTCCTGTCGGCCATGGAGGGCTATCTCACCGCAGCCATCCAGTCTCTGGCCATGGTGATTTTCATCTCGCTCTACGTCATCTCTCTGTCCAAATACGCCTTCGCCCTCACGCTCCTGCTGATGATCGGCGGCGTCGCGATCTATATGCGCGCTGACAAGCTTGCCAAGAGCGAAATCGAACGTGCCTCGCTGAAGGAAATCGAGCTGTACGAACACGTGACCCACCTGATCGAGGGCTTTCAGGAGGTCAGACTGAACCGGCAGCGGAGTGATGATCTATATGCCGCCACTGTAGAAATCTCGGGCGAGGTCAGAGAATCTAAGGTGCACACCGCCCGGCTCTACAACAGCAACTACATCCTGTCACAGGTGTTCTTCTACTCCCATCTGGCTGCGATCGTCTTCCTGTTGCCGCAACTGGTTCCCACCTACGTGGACACCATCACCGAGGTCACGATGGCGATCGTCTTCATCATCGGGCCGCTGGGCGTGGTCGTGTCATCCATTCCAGTCTACTTCAAAGCGAATATTGCCGCTGAGCACATATCCGACCTGGAGCAGAGGCTGGACGAATTCCGGCGAGTGGACTCGCCAGATACGGTCTCGCGGATCGACTCGTTCTCCAAGATCACCGTGACCGGTATCGAATTCGCCTACCAGAACAAGAGTGGGGGTGAGCAGTTCAAAATCGGGCCGCTCTCCTTCGAGATCAATGCCGGCGAGGTGCTGTTCATCGTCGGCGGCAACGGCAGCGGGAAGTCGACTCTTCTCAAGGTCCTGTCCACCTTGTATCGGCCACAACAAGGCACGATAAAGATCGACGATCTGGCTGTGGACGACAATGCCATCGACGCCTACAGGGAAATGTTCTCCATCATATTCTCCGACTTCCACCTCTTCAGGAAGCTCTATGGCCTGCGCCATGTCCAGCCGGAGACAGTCAACGAGTTGCTCGGGCACATGCAACTGAGCAATAAGACCACCTTCGTCGACGAGTGCTTTACTTCTCTGGAGCTGTCGACGGGCCAGCGCAAGAGGATGGCTCTCGCCGTGGCCCTCATGGAAGACAAGCAGATCTATCTGTTCGACGAGTGGGCCGCCGAGCAGGATCCGGAGTTCAGGAGCTACTTCTACGAGCACCTGCTGGGCGAATTGAAGAGCAACGGCAAAACGGTCGTCGCCGTCTCCCACGATGACCGTTACTTCCATCATGCCGACCGGGTCCTCAAGATGGAGCTCGGCGGCTTCGTGTCAGACGAATGATCCCCATGGAGACAGCGCCCGTGAACCCCTTTCCCGGGCTGCGTCCCTTCGACTTCGAGCAGCATCACCTGTTCTTCGGTCGCCAGGAGCAGGTGGACCAGCTGCTGGAAGTGCTGGAAGCGAAACGCTTCCTCGTGGTCCTGGGCCCCTCCGGCAGTGGCAAGTCGTCACTGGTGCGAGCCGGCCTGGTCCCCTGCCTCTACCAAGGTCGCCTCGCCGCCGCCGGCAGCACTTGGCAACGCGTCATCTTCACCCCCGGAAAGCGGGTGTTCGACAGCCTGGGTGCGGCGTTGAAAGATGCAGGCGTAGGCAACGGGGATGTGGAAGGCCTGCGTGCCGGCACGTCCGGGATCGCCGATCTGGTCAAGGCCGGAGCGGGGACGCCGAATCTGCTGCTCGTCGTCGACCAGTTCGAAGAACTCTTCCGGCTGCAGGGAAAGGACGAGGCAGATGCGGCTGAGGCGGCACGGTTCGTCGACGCGTTGCTGACAGCCATGCGTCAACGGGAGGCCCCGATCTACGTGGTCCTCACCATGCGCGCCGAGTTCATCGGCCACTGCACAGCCCTCGACGGCCTGACCGAAGCGATCAACGAAGTCGACTACCTCGTGCCGCGCATGACGCGCGACCAGTTGCGTGCGGCGATCGAAGAACCCGCCGTCCTGGGGGGGTCGGCGATCAGCCCTCAACTCGTGGAACGACTGTTGGCCGACATCTGCGATGACGCCGACCGGTTGCCCCTCCTGCAACACGTGCTGATGCGGACCTGGGACTACTGGGCTGCCAACCACCAGCGAGGCGAACCCCTCGACATCGATCACTACGAGGCTGTCGGCACGGTCTCCGAGGCACTCTCCCAGCACGCCGAAGAAGTCTATGCGGAATTGGCGGACGACGAGTCCCGCCGGATCGCCCGGCTCCTGTTCAGATCACTGGCCGGGGGGGCAGGCATCTTTCGTGATGGCCGGCGACCTACAGACCTCGACGAGATTGCTGCGATAGCCGGGCTGGAGCCAGACCCGGTCAAGGCGGTGGTGGAGCACTTCAGAATGGCGGGACGGTGGTTTGTCATGCCATCGCCCGAGGTGCCCTTGCAGGGCGGCACCGTGCTCGACATACCCCACGAGAGTCTGCTTCGTCAGTGGCCGCGAGCACGAAGCTGGATGGAGGAGGAGACCCAATCCGCGCACTTGTATACCCGCATCGCCAATACTGCCGCCCTCTACCAGGAAGGCAGAGCGGGCCTCTACCAGGATCCTGATCTCGAGCTGGCTCTGGAATGGCGTCGGCAGTATCGTCCGACGGCGGCCTGGGGGCGTCGGCATGACCCGGCTTTTGAGCGTGCCATGACCTTCCTCGATCACAGCGTGGAGGAGCGCGATTTTCGCCTCGCCAAGGAAGAGGAACGGCGCCAGAGGCGCCTGCGGCGGACCCGCCGGCTGGCGCTGTTGATGGGCGGTGTTTCCCTCATCTTCCTCACCGGCCTCGTGATCGGAATGAATCTCTATTTCAAAGCCGAAGAATCCAAGAAGGATGCATTCAGCCAGCGGGAGCTGGCCGACGAGGAGCGCAAGGAGGCCGAGACTCAGCGACAACTCGCCGTTGAGCAGAAACAGGCGGCGGAGGCCGAAAGAGAACGGGCGCAGGAGCAGCGACTGCTGGCTCAGCAGCAGCAGGAAGTGGCCGTGGAGGAGCGCCAGCGCGCCGACAGCCAGCGGCTGCTCGCCGAAGAGCAGAGGAAGTTCGCCAACCAGGAACGTGAGCGCGCAGAGGCACAGCGCCAGATTGCCGAAGAGCAACAGGAACTCGCCGACCAGGAACGCGAGCGCGCTGAAGCGCAGCGCCAGATCGCGGTGGAACATCGGCGCCAGGCGAATCGACTGCACTTGCTTTCGGTGAGTCGTACCCTCGCCATCCAGGCGGTCAAGATCCATGATCGCGAAGGCCAGGACCAACTCGCCGCATTGCTCGCCATGGAAGCGTACCTTCTCCATGACAGACACAGCGCAATCACGCAGGACCCCGACATCCACCAGGCGTTACGCCTTGCCCTCATGCCTTTCGAGAGTGATTCCCGACGAGTCCTGCGCGGCCATGATGACGCCGTGCGTGCCGTCGCCTTCCGGCCCGACAGCGACCAATTGCTCTCCGGCGGCGACGACGGAGCGATTCGAGCCTGGGATCTGCAGCTGGGCAAAGCGACGTCGGTATGGCGGCGACAAGGTGCTGTGCGCAGCCTGGCGATCCGTGCCGACGGACTGTTGGCGACGGGCACCGACCAGGGCCGCGTGGAATTGGCTCGACTCGACTCGGACTCCGCACCCGTACTGGTGACGGCGTCCGGCGATCCGTCCCCGGTCCCCGTGACATCGATCAACTTCTCAGCCACCGGGGATCAGCTCGTCGCGTCCTGGCTCGACGGTCGCATCAGCTGCTGGCACCTGCAGGGGGATACGGCGACGTCCCTGGCAAATTGGCGACTGGGCAGCAGCGTCGACGCTGTGGCGATCGCTGCCGATGACGGCTTGTTGGCTACCGGCAGCCAGGATGGTGCGATTCGTTTGTGGCGGCCCGACGGCACGCCGGTTTCTCCGAGTCCTTCCCCCTATCAGGCCGCGATTCGCTCCCTCGCCTTCAGCGCCGATGGCCGCTGGCTGGTGGCGGGGGCGGCCAACGGTGATCTGCTGCTGTGGGATCGGAAGGACCTGTCTGCTGCCCCCCAGGTGCTGATTGGCCATCAATCAGCTGTTCGCTCGCTCGTCTTCGCTCCCGACAGCCGGCTGTTGACGACGGCCAGCCTTGACGGAACGGTGCGCCTGTGGAATGTGCAGGCGCCGGAGCAGGAGCCCGTCCTGTTGGGGCATGACAACTGGGTGTGGTCCGTCGCCATCAATTCCGATGGGCGGCGGATCGCCTCCGGCGGGATGGATCGGAACGTCCACCTGTGGACGACGCAAACCACCGATCTTGCCGAAGCACTGCTGCCCTGCGTGGTCCGCAACCTGACGATGAGAGAGTGGGAGCGATTCGTCGGTGAAGGCATCCCATACGAAAAAATCCGGCCCGATCTTCCGGGTCCCGATCAAGGCGGTCCGCGATGAGGCGCCCTGCCGCAGTGATTGGTCTACTGTGGGCAGCACAGATCCCTTTCCTCTCGGTGGCTGATGCGCAGAGCGGCTGCAGTATCGCCCTCGACGACGCCGAGAAGCTCTACAGAACGGGTCACTTTGACGCCGTTGTGGACGCAGTGGAGCCCTGCCTGCACGAGGCGGGTACCGGGAGAGGGGAGCGCGTGGAGGCATACCGCCTGCTGGCCCTGGCCGGTATCGCCGGCGATGACCCTCAGGGGGCGCTGGGCGCCGTCGATGGGTTGCTCGCGCTGAAACCTGATTTCGAGGCCACCTTGCGGGATCCCCCTCGGTTCGCACGGATCATTGACGAGGTCCGCCGACGTCGATCGGCGACCGAGGTGACCTCGGTGTCAAAGAATAGCGAGGACGTGCGACTCACTCCGGCGACGGTGCTCGTGTTGTCGAATGAGGAGATCCGCCGGCGGGGGTATGCGGACCTGGAAGCGGTGCTGCACGACCTGCCCGGGTTCGATATCTCCCGCGGCAACGGCGTGCTCTACTCCAATATTTACCAACGAGGATATCGGGCCAACGGCACGGACCGCACATTGTTTCTCTACGACGATGTGGAAGAAAACGACCTGTGGAGCAATTTTGCCAACATCTCGCGGCAGTACCCGCTAAGTAACATCAAGCGGATCGAGGTCATTTACGGCCCGGCTTCGACGATGTATGGGCCCAATGCCTACGCCGGGGTCATCAATGTCATTACAGCCAATGGCGACGACCTGATCGAACCCGGCCGGCGCCTGGGTCTGCGCGTGCAGTCAGGCAGTGGCACGTATGTGAGCCGTTATGTTGATGTCACAGGCGCGGCGCGCCACAAGAAGGTGTCCATCTCCGTCAGCGTCCGTGTCTACCACTCTGACGAGGCGGACCTGTCGGCCTTTCCGGACTGGGACTATCTGCCCCATGATGCCGAATTCTATCAAGAGAAGTTAGCGATTCGGGGTTTGGCCCCGGATGGTGCGCCGTGGGCGGAGCGATTCCTGGAACAGAACCCTCAGGGGACCGATCATCCGTACACCCTCGTCGTACGGAACGCCTCCGGTCAGGCTACTGCCATCGAAATCAGCGACGTGGGCGCGCAGAGCGCCGCCGACCACGACGCCGAGGCTCTGCAAGCGTTGGTGCAAGGGCGGAGCGTCGGCTTTGCCAACGACACCGACGACTGGTCGGTGTCAAGCAAGCTGCGTCTGGGCGATCTGCAACTGGGCATGCAGACCTGGCGCCGCGACGAAGGCAGTATCGGCTGGTTCCCGGACGACCGCGAAGGCTCTTCGCGCAACGGCGGCAGCTGGATTCCGCGGCATACGTTTCTCTACGCAAAGTACGAGATGGCCATCTCGGAAGCTGTCGATGTCGAAATTTTCACCCGTTACAAGATCCACGCCCTCGACAACGACAATCAGATCGTCAGCCATCAAAGTTACTCCGGGGAGGGACGTCTCGGTCTGGCGGATCTGCTCATTGATACGCCCGCCGGTTGGTCGACGCGTTACTTCTTCCGTCAGTCGAAGGAGATGCGTTCCGAAGCCAAGATGTTCTACGCCCCTACCGCCGAGCTTCGGCTCCTCGGTGGGGTCGAGCTCCGTAGCAGTGACATTCAGGGCCAGTACAACGTGTCGGTGGCGCCAAACCCATCCGAGACAGGGTTTCCATTCGCAGAACTGAACAATTACGACCAGCGCAATGTCGGAGCCTATGCGCAAGGCACGTACTCGCCACGCGCCGATCTCTCCCTGACACTCGGCGGACGAGTCGACAACAATCGAGTCCGCGAAACTCTCGGTTTCGGCACCGTGTTCACGCCCCGCGTCGCTGCCGTCTACCACCCGCGTGATTTCATCTTCAAGGTGATTTACGCGGAGGCCTTCAAGGCCCCATCAAACTCAGCCCGCTTCTCAACCTCGCCCAGTCGTCAGGTGACGAGCCCCGACCTGGAACCGGAGCGAGTGAAAAATGCCGACCTGAGCGCGGGTTGGCAGATCACCGACAATCTGTTTGTCGATCTCGTCGGCTACCGGGCCGATTACAGCGATATCATCGGCGCCACCGCCGTGGTACTCGAAGATGGCACAACGACGACACAGAATCTGCCGATCGGCGCACTGCGGATCCGCGGTCTGCAGGGCGGACTGTCGCTGAAGGCGGACAGGCATTCCCTGTATGCAAACTACTCGTATACCGATCCACAGAATGTGGAGGTCAAGGACGCGACGGGGAACATCCTGCTCGATGAAAGCGGTCGTCCCGTTCGTCGGCGCATCGGCGACATCGCCAGCCAGCGGGTCAATATTGGTGGCTTCGTCAATCTGAGTTCCCGTCTCGATCTTGCCTGCTATCTCCGCTATGTCGGCGATCGCCGGACCGGCAGCGGCACGACAGTGCCCGACAATCCCCTCGACCAGATCGATGCCTACACAATCATCGGCGGTAATCTGACCGTGCGCGGCGGCATCCCCGGGGTCTCCCTCCAGCTCCATGTCGACAATGCTCTGGATACTGACTACTACCACCCCGGTGTGCGCAGTGCCGAGGGTGAGATTCACGTATCCCGGCTGCCGCAGAAAGGCAGAGAGGTCATGTTGCGCCTCCTGTATGCTGATTGGTAGCGTCCATGCTCCGTGCCCTCGCCGGCGCCCTCCGCATCCTGCCAGGCGAGGGCCGAACTGTGGCGCTGCTGTCGGGTTATTCCTTCCTCATCGGCATTTTCCAGGCCTATTACATCTCCCTGGCAAACGCTTCGTTCCTCGCCGAGTTCGGTGTCGACTACCTGCCGCAGGGCTACATGGCCACCGGACTGGCTGGGTATCTCATCGGCGCCTGGCTGGCGCGGATGCAGGGCCGAATTCCTTTCACCAGTCTCATCATTCGCGTCCTGGCCTTGCCCCTGGTCCTGGTGGTTCTGTTCTGGCTCGGTTTCCTGATGCTCCCGGCGCGCTGGCTCACCTTCGCCATGTTCGCCTTCATAGGCCCCTTCATCGCCCTTGTCTATTTCGTTTTCCGGACACTCGTCGGCCGCCTCCTCGACCTGCAGCAGAGCAAGCGTCTCTTCGGCCTGATCAGTTCTGGGGACGTCATCTCTTCGATCATCGGTTTCTTCTCGGTGCCGCTCGTGGTCGGCGTGCTGCCGCGGGTCACCGATCTGCTGTTGATTGCCGCTGCCGCTCTGGGGGGAGCCTGCTGGCTGCTGTGCGTCGTCAACCGGACCTTCGCCCAGCGGCTTGTCTCCAGTCCGTCCCAGGCGCGACGCCAGGTCGGCCTGCGGGACTTGCTCAGCGACCCCTACCTGAGACTCATCTGCCTGCTGGCGGTTCTGGTCGTTTTCGGCTTTTACTTCATCGACTACGCCTTCCTGGGGCAACTGCGCATACGCTTCGAGGACCGCACCTTCCTGGCGCGCTTCATCAGTTCACTGTACGGCACCATCCGTGTCGTGGAGCTTCTGGTAAAGACAGTCCTATCCGGCCGCCTGCTGCAGGAGTACGGCATTCGTCTCGGCCTGTTGGCTCTGCCCCTGATGCTCTGCGTGATCATGGTCCTGGTGGCGTTGGCGGACCTGAGTCTTGCCGACAGCAGCCAGGCCATATTTCTGCTCGTCGTGCTCAGCAAGATCATCGAACGCGTCGCCATGAAGTCCTTTCACGACCCATCCTTCAACGTCCTCTACCAACCCCTCGCCGCTGAGGATCGACTCGCGGTTCAGACCAGCATAGAGGGGCTCGTGCAGCAGAAGGCAGTGGCCTTCGTGGGTCTCATCCTCTGGCCGATCAGCTGGCTCGGATCCTCCGAGGTGGTGCTCGTCGCCGTGTTTCTGATCGCCAGTACCTGGGCAGCCGTCGCCGTCCTCCTCCATCGGGAGTATCGCGCCTCGCTGCTTGGCAGTCTGACAGCACGGACGCGGGGCGCATCCGGGGATACGGACGTACGACCATCGCAGGGCGTCGCTCTACTTCAGGCTGATCTGCGCGTCGTCGATCCTGGCCGCGTCGGGGCCGCCCTCGACTGGCTCACGCGGGCAGCGCCGGCCTCTCTTGGTACGGCGCTCAAGGCTTACCTCGCCAATCCCGCGCCGGCGGCACGGCTGGCTGCTCTGCGTGTCATAGGTAGCCTGCGGTGGACGGAACTGGAGGGGGAGACGCGACGCTGCCTCGATGGGGTGTCCGATCCTGAGCTGAAGCAGGCCGGTCGGCAGACGCTGGCACGGCTCGAGACAGCGATGTTCGAGAGGCCAGGCCGTGGTGTTGCAATTCTGGCTGGTTCCCGCGACACAAACGACCGCTCCCTCGCGGCGCGATTGTTGGGGACAGGGGCCGGGGCAGACGGCTTGGCGGTCGAAGAGCAACAGTTGCTCAAGGAACTTCTGCGGGACGAAGATGCGGGCGTGCGTCGTTTTGCCCTGCTCGCTGCAGGTCGCGTCAACTCGGAGCACTTGCTCGGCGTCATGGCGGAGCAGTTGAAGGCGCCGGATACGCACTGGGTTGCCGCCGAAGTCCTGCTGGCACAAGGCGTCGCCTCCTTCCCCATCCTGCTCGGGCTGCTCGCAGACTCAGCGACGGGCCCCGCCGTGCAGGCGCGTGTGGTCCGCTCGTGTGCAGCCATCGGGGGCCAGGGGGCCATCGACCTACTGGCACCACGGATGAACGCAGTGGATGCAGGCGTGGAACTGGCAGTCCTGGGTGGATTGCGGGCCAATGGCTATCAGGCCGCCAGTGGCGAAGAGCAGGCGTATGTCCGGCAGCGCATCGAGGAGACGACATCGCGGGCGGCGTGGAGTATGGCCTCGATCCTCGACCTGTCGGAAACCGATGGCACACAGGCCGTGCTCAAGGCCCTGGGTGCCGACGTCGATCAACGACGCGAACGCATTTTCCTGTTGCTGACGTTAATCTACGAGGCCCCACAGGTGGAACTGGTACGAGACAGCTTTCGCAGCGGCGATCCCGATGGTCGCGTCTATGCTCTGGAGTTGCTCGACGCTCTGCTCGATGCAAACACCAGAGAGTTGATCTTTCCCTTGCTGGAAGATCTCACCCTGAATCAACGTCTCAAGCGGCTGGAGCCCCGCTGCCCCCAAAGGCGCCTGAAACCGGTGGACCGTCTCAAGAACGTTGTCTTGGCCGAATACTCCGCCATCGGTCCATGGGGCCGGGTGTGTGCCCTCGAAGCGCTCGCAAACCTGCTGGATGGTCGAATCTGCGACGAGCAGATTGCTCAGCTGTACCATCCCAATCCCATGCTGCGCGAGGCAGCCGCCCTCGGCATGCAGCGGGCGGATCCCGTCGCCTCTACCCAAGCGCTAGAACTGCTGCCCGAACCCATGCGCGACGAAACCTTTCACATTTTGCAGGCCGCCGGCGAGGGCGCACTCTCCATCGCCGGCAAGATCGCGGCGTTGAAAGCGGCGCCCCTTCTGGCGCGCGTCGACGAGGGAAGCCTGGTGGATCTGGCCCTGCTGTGTCGTGAAGTCAGGCTGTCGCCAGGCGCCAGCCTTCTGCAGGTCGGGGAGCGGGTACAATTCGTCTATCTTCTGGTGGATGGCACGGTAACGATCGGAGAGCAGGCGCGGGTCGATGAGGCGGGCTCGCTCCTGGGAGAGATGGTCTGGGGCAGCAGCGGCGAGGCGACGCTCGCCATCGTAGCTGCGAGTCCCGCACGGCTGCTGTGTCTGGGTCGAGACGTAATGACGGGCTTCCTTGTGGAACATCCGGAGGCGGCGGCCAACTTGAAGCAGGCCGTGGACGGCACACTACTGGAGTTGAAAGAATGCACGTAAGGGACCGATTCACCAGGGGATTCTTCACCCTCGCAATCCTGGCCTTGGCCAATCTGGTGTGGCTCGGGTACTATTCCTATCAGCACATCAACAGAAGCCGTGAGCGCCAGACCGAGGCGATCAACAAGCACCAGGCTGAGAGCGGGAAATTCTCCCAGGACATCGATGCCCGATTGGGCGGGTTGATGGCCATCGCCGACGCGATCGCCGAGGATCTGAGTCAGGGGCGGCTCGACTCGACGGCCTTGATGGATCGCTTGCGCGCGGACGTCAAGCGACTGGACTACATCGACGGGCTCTTTGTGGCCTACGAGCCGCATCGTTTCACCGACGATCACCAATACTTCGCGCCCCTGTTTCTCAATCGGGGCGACGCCGGTCACAAACTTGTGTTTCTCGAGTACGACTACACGATAAACCCCTGGTACTACAACACTGTCGCCAAAGGCGCTGGTTGGGCGGAACCGTTCTTTGGTAACGAGAGCGGTGCCGTCATCATTCAGTATGGTGTGCCCTTCTTTGACGCAGAAGGCGCCCCCATGGGGATCGTTGCCATCAATCTCTCCCCGGTCGAACTGAAGCAGATCATCTCTTCTTCGCTGCCAGAAGGGGAAGAGGGTTTCGGCTACATCACGTCCAGGCAGCACACCTATATCTCACACCCGGTCGCCGAAAAGGTGCTCAACCAGGCGAACCTGCTTCAGGATCTGAAGAAATTGGCCGAGGATGGCAGACTGCGTCACACCGTGGCCGTGGCCGCGCGGGAGCGTATCCAAGGTGGCGAGCCGGGCTGGGTGGAGGTCACCGATGCCTCCGGACGGCAGGACCGGGTGTTCCACGCGTCGGTCCCAAGCAGCGGCTGGACGGTTCTACTCTATTACCTTGATTCGAAAGACTCCCAGGGGTACCAGCTCGAGAGTCGTCGCCTCGTGTGGATCCTGCTTGGGGGTTGCTCCCTCGTCATCCTGGCCATGCTGACGGCGACGCAATTCTTCCGGGGCGGAGAGCGGAGTTACTGGGTCGTGTCCATCGTCACGGCCCTGGTTTTTCTCGGCGGGATCTGGTTCGTCTGGCAGCGCGCTCTCAACCGGCCACCACAGCACGCCGGAGAAAACGAGGTGCTACGCATCGAGAGTCAGGCCGTTCTCACGCAATTCATGGAGCAATTGAGCGTCCGCGCCGCCCAGATGAAGGAAGAGGTCGTGTACGTGCCCACGGGCGTCTTCATCCAGCACATGCAATACAGCGACGCCTACAACGTCATGCTCAGTGGTTATATCTGGCAGGTCTACGACAAGAGCAATCGGACCTATGCCGATGGCACGCCCGTATCTGAGGGCGTGATCTTCGCCGAGACCGAGCCCAACGCCGAAGTTCTCGACATACAGGAGGCCTACCGCGTCGATCTCGGCGATCGCCAGGTCGTGGGCTGGTACTTCCGCGTTTCCGTGCGGGAAGAATTCGACTATCGACACTACCCCTTCGATCAGCAGACGGTGTGGCTGCGCATGTGGCACACGGACTTCAACCGGCCCGTGATCCTCGTACCGGATGTTGCCTCCTACGAGATCCTCAATCCTGAGTTTCTGCCGGGACTCGAGGAGCACCTGGTGATGCCGAACTGGTCGCTGAAAGGCAGTTACTTCGACTATCGCTTCAACCACTACAACACGAATTTTGGTGTGCGTCAGCAGAGCGTCGCCGAGACCCGCCCGGAACTCTATTTCAACCTTACCATTCAGCGTGAGTTTCTGAGTCCGTTCATCACCACCATCGTGCCCCTCATCGTGGTCACCATCCTGGTATTTACCGTTGTCATGACCTCCAGCAAACAGGCGGGTGAGTTGCTGGGATTCAGCGGCTTTGGCGTTCTCGAAGTCTGCGCAGCGTTCTTTTTCGTCGTCATCATCGCTCAGATCGAGGTCCGCGACTCGCTGCAGGTGTCCGAAATCATCTACCTGGACTATTTCTACTTCGTGATCTACATGATGCTCCTTGGCGTGTCGATCAACTCGATCCTGTTCACCCGCGTTCAGGGTCTGAGAATGCTGGACTTTCGCGACAATCTGATCACCAAGATGGCGTTCTGGCCCATCATCCTCGGAGCCCTGCTGATTATCACGCAGACCGTATTCTACTGACCAGATCGGCTGCCCAGATCGGCTGCCCAAGGAACGTGAATGAACCCAGTCCCCGATCGTGACACGTTGGCTCACGCGCTTCGTATCGTCCACATGATGGACGACAGCGCCGACGAGCACGAGAATCTCTATGACATTCTGCGTCAGTGCCTCAGGGGGCTGGTTCGCGAATTCGCGTGCGAAACTGCGTTTATCGGCTACCGCGATTTCTTCGGCAAGGACACCGTCGTCGCCGTAGACAGGAACGGGCTGCTGCGGCGAACGATGAACGAAGAGATCGCCCAGATGTGCCGCGCAACGGAACGCGAGGGCGTGACGGACGAAGCCAAAGTGGTGAGTCTCTTCGAGGCTCCCTACCTGGTAAAAGGACTCTACAAAGGGGAAACATATCTGGGGATCATAGGAATCCAGTCCGGTGCCCCAGATGGCTGCTTTCCGTTTCTGCTCAGCGAGGCGAGCTATGTTCTCGACTCCGTGATCTACTCAAAGTGCAAGGAGGATGTCGCCAGGCGGGAAAGGACGTTGGTCCGTGAGATCGATGGCATCGTCGATACGCATGGCAACAACACCCAACGCTGCCTGGAACTCTCGATTCACCGGTTGGTCGAGGATACGGCGAGTATGGCAGGCTTCGTCTTTCATGGCGAGGAAGAAGACTACGCCCTCCAGGCAACGGACAGCACCGGGGGCATCATCCTCGAGAACTATGACCAGGCGAGACTTGAGATCGTGGAAGCTGCGCAAGATTGCGATCACAAGGACACGCCTGTGTCACGGGGGCCACGGGATGGCCCAATCCGTGTAGGGGGTGACGAAATTGCTGGCGTCATCGCAGTCCCCTTGACCACCAGAGCGGGTGAGAAAGGGGGCGTCATCGTACTCGTTTCAGACAGCCGCTACACGCCGGCTCACGTTGATCTTGTACAGTCGGCCGGTGAGCTTTTGGACACGGCCCTGATCAAGGAGAGACACATCCGGGTGATGGTCTCCCGGTTCACGAAACACGTCGGGACCGGCGCGATTGATGTACTGCTCAACCAGCCCAAATGGCTTGATCCACGACGGGAAGAGGTCGTGATCCTGTCGGCAGATCTCGTTGGTTCAACCAAATACGCTCATGCACAGGAAGACCCCCTCAAAGTTTTCGCTGCAATCAATTGCTATCTGGCACTCATCGGGAAGATCATCAAGGATGGTTACGGCGGAACCCTCGACAAGTTCATCGGCGATGAGGTGATGGCGCTCTTCGGAGCGCCGATCAAGGATGTCAAGGCAGCCGAAACTTCCGTGGCATGTGCTCGTGAGATCCTCGCCGCTGTGAATGAATTGAGCAAGAGCCATGAAGCGGCATTCGAGGTCAAAGTAACCCTCGGCCTTGTCGATGCGATCGTCGGTGAGTTGGGCTCGGAAGATACTCAGACTGATTACACGGTGATCGGCGATGGCGTCAACCAGTTCTTCCGGATCGCCAAGAACCATGCGCAGCCCGGCCGGATCATCTGCAATGAGCGACTCGCCAAAGCCCCTCACATTGGCGACGTCAGCCACATCGATGAGATCTCGGTCAAGGGCATTGACGCCCCGATCTCGATCTACGAAATCGGGATACCGTAGATTGCTGCGTGGCAGCACCAGAGCGCACGTTAAGTTTTCACCCTACACGTTCATGCGATTGCTCCGCGAAGGGGCAAATTGAGGCTGGAGGAGTCTGATTTGGTGCGGCGACGCGTCGTGGTGACCGGAAGGGGCGTACTGGCCCCCAATGGGAACTCCATAGAAACGTTCTGGGAAGCGCTGATCAACGGCCGCAGCGGAATTGGCCCGTTGACTCGAATTGACAGTGATGACCCCAAGCAGGCGGCGGGAGAAGTGAAGGGATTTGATCCCCTCCTCTGCCTTTCGCCCAAGGAGGTCAGGAGGACGGATCGCACCGTGCAGTTCGCCGTTGAGGTGGCCACGCAAGCGATCAACGATTCAGGCCTGGACATCGACAGCATCGAGCCGGGAAGAACGTGTGTGATTTTCGGGACTGCTATGGGTGGAATCGCAACCCTCGAACGTGAGCATGCTGTACTGTTAGAGAAGGGGCCAGAGCGTGTAAGCCCCTTCCTGATACCCATGTCCCTTGCTGATATGTCAGCTGGCATGATTTCGATCAAACACGGAATCAGGGGAGCAAATCATGCGACGGTCAGTGCCTGCGCATCTGGTTCTCAGGCCATTGGCGAGGCGATGAGGAAGATCCAGCATGGCGATGTGGATGTGGTTGTCGCCGGCGGCAGCGAGGCAGCCATCACGCCACTTTGCCTGGCCGGATTCAAACGAGCTCGGGTGCTGGCGCGACCCGATGGCGAGCCCGCCGCCGCGTGCAGGCCTTTCGATGCAGATCGAAGCGGCTTCGTGTTAGGCGAAGGAGCCGGTGCCGTAGTTCTCGAGGAGTACGAGCATGCCAAGCGCCGAGGCGCGGAGATTTTCTCGGAACTGCTGGGGTATGGCCTGGCATCGGATGCCTACCACATGACAGACATGCATCCCGCTGGTGAGGGCAGTGCAAGGGCGGTCCGATCGGCGCTGGAAGATGCTGGACTCCCTGCGGCTGCGGTGAGTTACGTAAATGCACATGGGACGTCGACGCCGATGGGGGATGCCGTGGAGAGCATGGCCTTGCATGAAGCGCTTGGATCGCATGCCCACGACGTAGCAGTCAGTTCCACAAAATCAATGACGGGACATCTTTTGGGGGCGGCTGGCGCAGTGGAACTCCTTGCGTGCATTGAGGCGATACGGAGTGGATGGATCCCGCCAACCATCAACTACCATACTCCCGATCCGCGCTGCGACCTGGACTATGTGCCAAACGAGGCTCGACAGACAACAGTGAGGATCGCGTTGAGCAACTCCTTTGGTTTCGGCGGACACAATGTGGTTCTGATCGTGGGCCCCGCCCCATAGGAAGCCCTCGGTTGGGCCCCTGCTCTCGGCCCGGGGCTGCAGTGACGACGACGTCTCGCGTTTCATGCACGGCAACTGGCTCCGCTTCTTCTCCCAGCACCTGCCCGCCTAGGAGCGATTCTGCAGCTGATCGATCGCGTCGATCGCGTCCAACAGACTCAGGCAGGTGTGATAGCCGGGATCGGCATCGGCCGTCGCCGGGATGGC
>ERZ890510.289-NODE-289-length-42123-cov-5.257749_pt1 | contig 42123 bp, 37 predicted proteins | sample MGYA00521265_ERZ890510 | MGnify/ENA primary metagenome ERZ890510 (study PRJEB32303, sample SAMEA104408624) | aquatic metagenome | biome: Brackish water; feature: Chemocline; material: water | place: Baltic Sea | collected 2014-10-26T21:54:00 | depth 110 m ... | reverse complement strand
TGCCGCTGATATTTTGGATACCGCCTCGGTTTGTGACACTCTTGATGAGGCGTTGACCGGAACAATATTTTCGATTGCTTCTACAGCAAGGCATCGCGATTTGAGTCACCAGATTTGGTCTCCTAGGGAGGTGGCTAGCTCGTTGATGCGTAAAACAGATGAGGGGGATGTCGCGATAGTGTTTGGTCCTGAGCGAACGGGCTTAACCATTCAAGACGCTACTAAGTGCAACGTGGTATCAACTATCCCATGCAACGCTGATTATTCGTCTCTTAATTTAGCCCAGGCAGTGCAAGTGTTTGCTTATGAACTCAAGGTGATTAGCCTCGATCACGTCATCTTGCCTGATGACGGGAAGCTCGTGGCGCGTGCCACACATGAAGAAACGGAGCGTTTAATTGCGCACTTCGAAAAAGTGCTGATCGACGTTGGCTTTCTGAATTTGAAAACACCAGGTCGGGTGATGCAGCGTTTGCGAAGATTGATCGCGCGGGGAGAGTTGGAAAAAGATGAGCTCAATATCTTAAGAGGTTTCCTCAGCGCAGTTGAGAAAAAAGCGCTGTAGAATCGGGATCAAATCGAAATTTAGGAAAAATAATGTTTGGTCGAATACGTGAAGAAATTCGAATTGTCTTTGATCGCGATCCAGCTGCGCGAACGACGTGGGAGGTCGTGACTTGCTATCCGGGATTCCATGCGATGTTGTTCCATCGTCTCGCTAACTTTTTATGGCGCGTTGGTTTTCGATGGTTTGCACGTTGGTTATCTGCAATTGGTCGATGGTTGACGGGAATTGAAATTCATCCTGGGGCGACTATCGGGCGTCGGTTTTTTATTGATCATGGGATGGGCGTGGTTATTGGAGAGACCTCAATTATTGGTGATGATTGCACCTTGTACCATGGCGTAACACTTGGTGGGACCACATGGGATAAAGGCAAGCGGCACCCTACGCTTGGTGACGGGGTTGTTATCGGGGCCGGCGCTAAGGTGCTGGGGCCAGTTACGATAGGGGCGAACGCTAAGATCGGCTCTAACGCTGTTGTTGTTCGTGACGTACCAAATGGTGCTACAGCGATAGGGATACCAGCAAGAATTGCTGAGGCGGGTGAGAAGACGGGTCATGAAAGCGGTGCGCATCCTGGATTCTCCTTATATGGGCTAGGCGGGGATGTGAATGACCCCTTGGTCAAGGCCGTCCATGGTGTACTTAAACATTCGGAATATATTGATGCGCGTCTCCAGTTCATTCTCGCCGAACTTGAAAAACTGGGTGTTGATGTGTCGAAGTACGTGGACTCACAAAAACTTTCGGGTAAAGGTAAGTCTGCCCAATAGTTGACTAAATTAGTCGGGAACTTTACAATTAGCGTCAAGTTTTAGATCAGATAAGGTTAACGTGTGTAATCAAAAATCCCGGCCCTTGGGAGGGTTCAATCAATGAGATTAACGACAAAAGGACGCTTTGCGGTTACCGCAATGATGGACATTGCCCTGCAAGAGGGGGTAAAGCCTGTAACGCTAGGCGATATCAGTGAGCGTCAGCGTATATCTTTATCGTATCTTGAACAGCTATTTGGAAAGCTGAGGCGAAGCTCACTTGTCACAAGCGTGCGTGGTCCTGGCGGGGGTTATCGGATCAATCAGCCCATTACATCGATCACCGTTGGTGAAATAATAAGGGCAGTTGATGAAATAGTTGATGCTACCCAATGCGGTGGTTTGAAAAATTGTAAGGATGATAAAGAGTGTATTACCCATGATTTATGGACAGGATTGAATGAGCATATTTTCGATTATATGGATACTGTAAGACTTTCTGACTTAGTAGAAAGGCGACTTTTTAAGATGAAGGGTATTCAGCCAGTTAAGTTCGAGAAAAGAAATTGATACAAGTGTATTTGGACCATAATTCCACCACGAGAGTGGCTGATTCGGTGCTTGGTGCGATGTTGCCGTACTTTCAACATCAGTATGGAAACGCATCGAGTCGACATAATCTGGGAACAATTGCTCGATCGGCAATCAATGAGTCAAGAGAGAAAATTGCTGGACTTGTTGGTGTTCAGCCCTCCCAGGTGATCTTCACTTCTGGCGGAACTGAGTCAAATAATATGTTTATTAGTGGGATGGCATCCTACTTGCCGCCAGGCAGAGTGTTAGTCAGTTCGATTGAGCATCCCTGCGTTATGGTGCCAGCTAGACATTTAAGCAGACTGGGCTGGACAGTCGATTTAATTCCGGTGTCTGCAAAGGGTATTGTAGATAAAGACCAATTGTCGGCAGACTTGATCAGTAGAGATTCTTTGGTATCTGTGATGATGGTTAATAACGAAACGGGTGTAATTCAACCTGTTGCTGAACTGGCTTCTCTAGTGAAAAGTAGCGGGGGTTGGATGCATACAGATGCTATTCAAGCATTGGGTAAAATTCACTGTAACTTTGGTGATAGCGGTGTTCATGCAATGAGTCTTTCGGCTCATAAGATCAATGGCCCAAAGGGTATTGGGGCGTTGATTGTAGATAAAAAATTACCGATCGATGCTTTTATTAAAGGCGGCGGGCATGAATTTGGGCTTAGATCAGGTACTGAAAATGTTGCGTCGATCGTTGGTTTTGGTGTGGCAGCTGAATTAGCTGCGTCCAATCTAAGTGGCTACGGATCATATGTGAGTGTGTTGCGAGATAAAATAGAGGCTCAGCTTATTCGTATCGGAGCTGTTATCCATGGTTTAGGTTCACCACGTTTGAGTAATACATCCTATTTCTCAATTCCAGGCATACAGGGTGAAACGCTTGTTATGGAGCTGAATAAGCTTGGTTTTGCAGTCGCAAGCGGCGCTGCGTGCTCGAGTCATGGGAGTGGTTCTAGCGTAACTCTGAAGGCGATGGCGGTTTCAGAGGAACTAGCGCATGGTGCTGTGCGTCTCAGTCTTGGAATGGATAATGTAGTAGAAGAGTGCGACGGGTTTAGTGCAGCTTTAGAGTTAATCGTTTCGCGTTTAAAAGAATTAGTTTCACTTACAGGTTAGGTCATATTAATTATGTCGATACAGATTACACAAAAAGCAGCGATTCATATTCAACGATCCTTAGATAAAGAAGGAGGGGTTGGTTTGAGGTTTGGGGTTAAGACGGTTGGATGTTCTGGGCTGAGTTATACCTTCGAGCGAGCTTCCGAGATCGCTGCAGACGAAGAGGTGTTTGAGTCAAAAAATGTGAAGTTGCTTGTAAAAAAAACTGACCTTGTGTTTTTAGATGGCTCAATCCTTGATTTTGAAAGAAAGGGTTTAAACGAATTATTTAAAGTTGAAAACCCTAAGGCTGCTGCGACTTGTGGTTGTGGTGAGAGTTTTACGATTGACGAAAACAACTGATGGTGTCTTAACAATATGAGTACAGCAATTGATAACATTTTGAATCAGCCTTACAAGGCTGGATTTCACACGGAAATCGAGACAGATTCAATGGCTCGTGGTCTGAGCGAAGATGTTATTCGCACGATATCGAGTAAGAAGAATGAGCCAGATTGGTTGTTAGAGTTCCGTCTCAATGCTTACCGTCATTGGTTGACGATGACAGAGCCGAAATGGCCAAACGTGACATATCCAAAAATTGATTTTCAGGACATAATTTATTACTCGGCACCGAAGTCTAAGACGACCAAAAAGTCCATGGATGAGGTCGACCCAGAGTTGTTAAAAACTTTTGAGAAGCTTGGCATTCCTATGAATGAGCGCGCGGCTTTGGCAGGCGTTGCTGTGGATGTTGTTTTTGATAGTGTGTCTGTAACGACCACCTATAAAGAAAAGTTAGCGGAATACGGGATCATATTTTGCTCGTTCTCGGAGGCGGTCAGAGACCATCCAGATCTGATTAAGAAGTACCTTGGCAGCGTTGTTCCTTATACCGATAATTTTTATTCTGCATTAAATTCAGCGGTTTTTACGGACGGTTCGTTTTGTTACATCCCCAAAGGTGTGAAGTGTCCGATGGATCTGTCGACTTATTTTCGCATCAATACTCAGGACTCGGGTCAGTTTGAAAGGACTCTGATTGTCGCAGAAGAGGGCAGTCAGGTCTGTTACCTAGAGGGCTGCACCGCACCTCAATTTGATACGAATCAATTGCATGCGGCGGTGGTTGAGCTCATTGCTCTTGATGATGCGGATATTAAGTATTCCACTGTGCAAAATTGGTATGCCGGAGATGAAAATGGCGTTGGTGGTATCTTTAATTTTGTGACTAAGCGCGGATTGTGCAAAGGTAAAAACTCGAAGATATCTTGGACCCAAGTGGAGACTGGATCAGCGGTGACTTGGAAATACCCCTCGTGTGTTCTTCTTGGCGATAATTCGGTGGGTGAGTTTTACTCCGTAGCGCTTACTAATCACATGCAGCAGGCTGATACTGGAACAAAGATGTTCCATATTGGCAAGAATACGCGCAGCCGCATTATCAGTAAGGGTATTTCAGCGGGAAAATCTAATAATAGTTATCGTGGTTTGGTGAAGGTGTCACCCAAAGCCGATGGCGCTCGTAACTATTCTCAATGCGACTCTATGTTGATTGGCGATCTTTCTTGTGCCAACACATTCCCTTACATTGAGGTCGCCAACAAGAGCGCGACCGTAGAGCATGAGGCAAGCACGTCAAAAATTGGTGAAGAGCAGTTGTTTTATTTTTTGAGTCGAGGTATCGGTTCTGAAGAAGCTGTTTCTATGATTATTAATGGATTCGTCAGAGATGTATTTATGCACTTGCCCATGGAGTTCGCGGTCGAGGCAACAAAATTACTCGGCCTAAAACTGGAAGGAAGTGTTGGATGATTATAAAGAATGCAGAAACGATCCTAAGCGTACATAACCTCGTCGCTAGTATTGATGGCACTCAAATACTCAAGGGTTTTGATATAACTGTTAAAGCTGGTGAAATACACGCAATCATGGGGCCTAATGGCTCTGGAAAAAGCACCTTTTCTAAGGTCTTAGCCGGACATCCTTCTTATAAGGTTGATGGTGGTACTTTAGAGTTTAAGGGGCAAAGTTTGATGGACTTAGAGCCCGATGAGCGAGCGAAACTGGGTATTTTTCTTGGGTTTCAGTATCCCGTCGAGGTTCCCGGTGTCACAAATGGTTCATTTTTGAGGTTGGCATACAACACCGTTCAGGGCGCAAGGGGTAAAGACGAACTGGACCCACTTGAGTTTGATGACTTTATTCAGAGTAAATTGAGCCTTCTTGGCATGGATGCGAGCTTTTTGGAGCGCAGTTTGAACGATGGGTTTTCGGGTGGTGAAAAGAAAAGAAATGAAATCCTTCAAATGGCGATTTTAGAACCCACTCTCGCCATATTAGATGAAACTGATTCCGGGTTAGATATTGATGCTTTAAGGGTTATTGCAAATGGTGTGAATACGCTGCACGGTGACAGCGATGCTGTAGTTCTTGTGACTCATTACCAGAGACTGCTTAATTACATCGAACCGGATTTCATTCATGTTGTGGATGGTGGGCGTGTGATTAAGACTGGGGATAAGTCTTTAGCGCATGAGCTTGAGTCTCGAGGATATGAGTGGGTTCTGGACGAAAACCGTTCTAAAGCAGCATGAGGCAGCATTCGGTTGAGTTTACAGCCTCTTTGTTGAAGGCGGATGGGGCTAACGTTGAGTATTCAACAGAAGATTGGTTAAAAAGCTATCAGTTAGACGCTCGTGCACATCTTGAAAAGTGCCCACTGCCGACAACTTCGGAGGAGGAGTGGCGTTTCACGGATTTGACAGGGCTATATAAATGCACTCTCACTCCCTCAGCGCTTGACACACCTATTGACGCATCGGTGGTGAAATCATTTTTGATTCCAGAAGCCAGTAGTGCTGTTGTTCTGGTGAATGGCGTTTACTCCCCCGCATTGAGTACTTTAAGCACTGCCCAAACTAAAATTCGAGTTTGTAATCTTGCGTCAGCACTGAACGATGCTCAACTAAAGGTATCTGTAAAGAGTCGATTAAATAGCCTAGAAGGTGATGGGGTCAGTGGATTTTGCGAAATGAATACCGCGCTATTTAAAGATGTTGTCGTGATTCATGCGGATTCTAATGGCAGTTCTTTTGAAACTATCCACGTTTTAAATATCAGCACAGGTAAACATACCTTCAATCATCCACGATTGCTCCTCATCGCCGAAGAGCAGGCACGAGTATGTATTCTAGAGGATTATATTGGTATAGGCGGTTTTGGATATATGACCAATGCTGTGTCTGAGTTATCACTGGCAGCTGAATCACAGGTCATACATGTCAAGTTTCAACGTGATGATGACAGTGCTTACCATATTGCTCATACGCATGTAGGCATAGATCAAGGCGCTTCGTATCAAAACTGGTCGGTCAGTGTTGGAGCGGCGGTATCGAGACATAATTTGGTCACGCGACAGCGTGAAGATGGCGGTCATATTGCAATTAAAGGTTTGGCGCTTGGACACGACAAGCGAATAGTTGATATGCATTCATGTATCGAACATACAAAACCTCATGGGCAGTCAATACAGGTTCATAAAACCATTGCTGGAGATCGATCTAAGGTTGTTTTTAACGGTAAGGTAAAGGTTCATAAAGGGGCGCAGCAAACGAATTCCAGCCAACAAAATCGGAATTTATTGCTTAGCGCTCGAGCGTCAGTTGACACCAAGCCTGAATTAGAAATATTTGCCGATGATGTTAAGTGTGCACATGGTGCAACTGTCGGGCAGGTGAGCGAAGATGAATTGTTCTATCTGAAGTCTCGTGGCCTCGATGATGATTTAGCACGCAATCTACTCAATTATGCCTTTGCCAAAGAGGTGATTGAAGATTTGCCGATTAAGTCTTTAGGTGCAGTTATAGAAAGTTATATTCGAGACCAAACAAAAATATGAGAGCATTAGAGTATATCTAGATGGGCAAAAAAGAGAGAGATAATGATATGGTTGAATTCGATGTTGAGCGCATCCGACGGGACTTTCCTGTCTTATCGACGTCAGTAAATAACAATCCTTTAGTATATTTGGATAGCGGTGCGAGTGCGCAAATGCCTCAGTCAGTGATTGATCGTATCAATCATTACCATCAGTATGAACATGCCAACATTCACCGTGGTGTTTATCAACTCTCAGAACAGGCGACGATGGCTTATGAGGCGGTAAGGACAACGGTCGCAAGTTTTTTAAATGTGGCGGATACCTCAGAAATTATATTCACTAAGGGCACAACACATGCGATTAATTTGGTTGCGCATGCTTATGGGCGTAAGTTCGTTCATGCTGGAGATGAAATCATTGTGTCCCATATGGAGCACCATTCGAACATCGTTCCTTGGCAGCAATTGTGTGACGAAGTTGGCGCAACGTTGAAAGTCATTCCAATCAGTGATATTGGAGAATTGGATTTAGAGGTATACGGACGTTTGTTGTCCGATAAAACAAAATTAGTTGCGGTGACTCATGTCTCGAATGTTTTGGGGACTATTAATCCTATTAAAGATATGGTTGCTCTTGCGCATGCGAGAGAGATTCCGGTTTTGGTTGATGGTGCTCAAGGGGCACCTCATATGAAAGTGGATGTTCAAGATCTTGGCTGCGATTTTTATGTTTTTTCTGGGCATAAGTTGTGTGGTCCAACCGGAGTCGGCATTCTTTACGGTAAGCGTCATTGGTTGGAGCGAATGGATCCGTATGAAGGTGGGGGAGATATGATTCTTTCGGTCACCTTCGAGAAGACAACTTATGCTGATATTCCCGCAAAATTTGAAGCAGGCACGCCTCCAATCGTATCGGCACTTGGTCTTGGTAAGGCAATAGAGTATTTAGAGGCGATTGGCCTTGATAGCATTGAGCGCTATGAAAAAGTATTGACCAAGTATGCGACAGAGGCATTGTCGAACATTAAGGATATAACTTTTTATGGTACTGCTCCTAATAAGGCCGCAGTCATTTCCTTTAATATTAAAGGCGTGCATGCTCATGACGTCGGCACTTTACTTAATGACGATGGTGTGGCTGTACGTACAGGACATCATTGCGCGCAACCAGTTATGCAGCGATATAAGGTTCCTGCAACGACACGTGCTTCTTTCTATTTGTACAATACGATCGATGATGTGGACAAGCTCGTTGCCGCCATCCGTAACGCACAGAAAATATTCAGCTAGGATATTATTAATATGAGTTCCAAACAAATATACCAAGAGGTGATCCTTGATCATTGTAAGAAGCCACGAAACTGGGGAATGATTCCAAATCCAACACATAAAGCTGAGGGTATTAATCCCTTGTGCGGTGATCACCTTTGGGTGAGCATGACTGTGGTTGACGAAAAAATAGAGGACATACAGTATGAGGGCGAAAGCTGCGCCATCTGTATGTCTTCAGGTTCGATGATGACTACTAAGGTTAAGGGTAAGGCCTTCGCCGATGCGATTGCATTGACCGAACAGTTTCGGTCGTTGACTACTGGGCCCGGTGAAGCCGATGAGGCAAAAGAGCTTGGGAGCCTTACTGTTTTCTCGGGTATTCGTGACCTACCTTCACGGGTTAAATGTGCGATGTTACCTTGGCACACGTTAACAGCAGCAATCAACTCGAAAGATGAAGCTTCCACAGAAGGTGATCAAGATCCTGTACCCGGTTCCGGAACCCAAAAAACTTAAGTAAAAAAATTATGCCTAAAATTGCCGACTTAGAAGTTACGCCGAATCCAAACGCTAGGAAATTCGTACTCAAAGAACCTATAACCTATGGTGTGGCCAAGTCATATGAGTCAGCGGAAGAAGCGATTGGGGATGAACTTGCGTCTAATTTGTTTCAAATAGAGAGTGTGGTATCTGTTTTTTATGTTGATAATTGGATTACGGTGACGCAAGACGGCAGTGCTGATTGGAAAGATTTGATGCGCTCTTTGGCCGAACCAATTCGTTTGGCCCCTGTTGCAACTCAGGTTTCGGAGGAAGCATCGAAAACTGCCACATGGCTTCAAACAGATGAATCCAGTCTTTCCGAAACGGAACGGGCTCAGCTTGTGCAAATCAATGAATTGCTAGATGACCGCGTAAGGCCCTACCTTCAAAGTGATGGCGGTGATCTCTATGTTGTAGGCTTAGAGGATAACGTTTTGAGTGTCCATTATCAGGGTGCATGTGGTAGCTGCCCCAGTTCCTTATCTGGAACGCTCGCTGGCATTACCAGTTTAGTAAGGGAAATCGATCCTAACATCGACGTTATAGCGGTATAAGCCGGGTCTCAATGGGTTAGAAGCGGGCGTTGACGGTTATGAGTGATTGGCAAAAAGTATGTTCAGTGACCGATATTCAATTGGGCAAATGGTATCAAACAGATCTCGACGGAACTATTGTCGTTATATATAACCTGGATGGGCAGTTCTTTGCAATTGAGGACATGTGTACGCATGATGGGGCGATCTTAAGTGGTTGTCCATTGGAGGGCGATGAAGTAGTCTGCCCTCGTCATGGAGCGAGATTCTCGGTTAAAACCGGTGAAGCTCTGAGTGCGCCAGCATGGGAGGCTACAGCAACGTTCCCAATAAAAATAGAAAATGACAACATCTTGATACGAGACGGTCGGTGGGATTAGTCTTGTTACGATACGTTTAGGCTGAAGGTTGAGTCAGCCCAGACAAAATATCTTGTAGATACCTTACACGCTCTTCTGCTAAGTCAACATTTTCATGTTCACAAATAAGCTTGCTAGGGCCGGAAAACCGGATATCATTCCTTTTCTGTACCAGTTCTATTATCGCCATAGGATCTACGAGTGGGTCAGTGTGAAATGCAATACTGGTTTTATTGGGGGCAGAGTCTATTTTAGAAATACCTAAAATTTTCCCAACAATACGAAGTTTATGCGAAGCCAATAATGCTTTTGTTTCTGAGGGAAGCAATCCAAATCGGTCGATTAATTCTTCTTCAATTTTTTCCAACTGGGTTTGAGTTGACGCATTTGCCAGTCTTTTATAAATAATGAGGCGCTCGTGAATATCTGGGCAATAGTTATTCGTTAGAAGTGTTGGTGTGTGCAATACGATTTCAGTCCCTTGTGGAATTTGTATATCTATGTTGGGTTCTTTCCCTAATTTAAGGGATTGCACGGCTCGGTCAAGCATGTCGACATAAAGTTGAAAACCAATTTCTTGTAGGTCGCCGCTTTGCGAATCCCCGAGTACTTCGCCAGCTCCTCGTATTTCAAGATCGTGCATGGCAAGGAAAAACCCAGACCCGAGATTTTCCATGAGTTGTATCGCTTCAAGCCTCTTTTTTGCGGGACCTTTTAACTTAACTCCGTCAGTTGTCATTAGGTAGGCATAGGCTTGATGGTGCGATCTCCCGACCCGCCCTCGTAGCTGGTGCAGTTGGGCTAGGCCAAATTTTTCAGCGCGATTGATGATGATGGTATTCGCAGTTGGAATATCTATTCCTGTTTCAATGATCGTGGTGCACAGTAAGATATTAAATCTCCCCTGGTAAAAATCACGCATGACGAACTCTAGGTCTCGTTCATGCATTTGCCCATGAGCGATTCTTATGGAAGCTTCTGGCAGGATTTCGCTTAGTTTTTCGAGCTCTCTTTCAATTGTGTCTACTTCGTTGTGTAAATAATAAATTTGCCCACCGCGCTTGAGTTCTCTTAAGGCCGCCTCTCTAATCATTCCGCGATTGAAAGACATCACAAATGTTTTGATTGATAGTCTCTTTGCGGGAGGCGTGGTGATAACCGAGAAATCCCGTAACCCTTCCATGCTCATTGCAAGCGTTCTGGGTATTGGTGTTGCTGTTAGCGTTAGGATGTCTGTCTCTGCCCTTAGCGATTTCAAGGCTTCTTTGTGCCTGACGCCGAAACGATGTTCTTCGTCTACTATGACTAGGCCAAGATCATTAAACTGAATCTCTTTTGATAATAACTTGTGTGTCCCGATGACAATATCAACTTTTCCGGTTTTTAATCCATCTATTGTTTCTGTGACTTCTTTTCTGCTTCTAAAGCGAGAGAGTTCGCGAATTTCTACCGGGAGATTGGCAAAACGATCAGAGAACGTCTGAAAATGCTGCTCGGCTAACAACGTTGTAGGTACTAATACCGCTACTTGAGCATTATCTGATACCGCTACGTAAGCGGCCCGCAGTGCAACTTCTGTTTTTCCGAAACCTACGTCACCGCAGATGAGTCGATCCATTGGTTTGTCAGATTGAAGGTCAGCAATTGTGTCCTCGATAGCATGATGTTGATCTATCGTTACTGTGAAGGGGAAGTCCTCACAGAAAGAGGCGTATCCCGTTTTATCCAGTCGCCTCGCTAAGCCTTTTTTTGAAGCGCGTTGGGCGTAAATATTCAATAGCTCTGCAGCAGTATCTCTAATTTGTTTTGCCGCTTTCTTTTTAGCTTTGTCCCACTTGTCACTCCCTAGACGATGTATCGGAGCAGTCTCCGGCGGTCCGCCAGAGTAACGACTGATCATTTCAAGCTGAGATACGGGCACATATAGAATGTCTCCATCCGCATATTCGATGGTTAGAAACTCCGTATCTCCCTCACCCAGGTTTAGCATGATTAATTCTTTATATCGACCAATACCATGTTGCAAATGTACGATCGGGTCGTCTTTACGAATTTCAGATAAATCCCTAACTAGATTCTCACTCGAAGTCTTTCGATCTCGTTTACTACGGACGCGGGTTTGCTGCGGATAGAGTTCGGATTCGGTAATAATGGCTAGAGAGCTGTCTTTTAGAATAAATCCATGATCTAAAAGCCCAACCGAAATGAACAGACTTTCATTTCTAGGCAGTTCATTCTTCCATTCATCGATATCTTCCATGGCTATCGAATGGTCGTGAAATAGGTTTTTGAGTGTTTCTCTTCTTCCTGGACTGTCAGCAATTAACACCACACTTTTATTATGTTCAGTCAAGAAGTGTTTTAGGTTGGCAAGAGGATCCTGAAGCCGACGATTAATTGATAAATCAGGAAGTGGTTCAAAGTAATTATCTGGTTCCTGAGACGTGTTAATGGATAACCGGCTAAACTTCTTGATTTCGGTAAAGAATTCCGCTTCACGTAGGAATAAGCGGTCTGGATCTAACAGCGGTCGCTCAACCTCTCCCCTTAATAGCCGGTATCTCGAGTCGGCATCGTTCCAGAATTCGCGAATCTCGGACTCGAGATTTCCTTCTAAAATTAGGGCCCAGTCATTGTCGAGATAATCCAATAATGTTGAAATTTGGTCAAAAAACAAAGGGAGGTAATATTCAATACCGGGTGGGTTTGAGCCTTTAGAAACCTCTCTGTAGATTAGACTTTTAGATGGATCACCTTCTACAATCTCTCGATATTTAGTGCGAAATTTTGTTCTTGCGGCATCATCTGTAGGAAACTCTTTTGCGGGTAATAGACGTATCTCATTAACTTTATAGATGCTTCTTTGCGTATCAACATCGAATGTTCGTATGCTTTCAATTTCAGTATCGAATAGATCTATTCGGTATGGCAGGACGCTACCCATAGGGAAAACATCAATGATTCCACCTTTTATTGCATATTCTCCGGGTGCGAGGACTTGAGATACCGCAGAATAACTTGCTCTTTGGAGCTTATCTCTAAAATCATCTAGATCTAACGTGTCTTTGGTTTTTAGAAAGAATACGTAACTATTTAAAAATTCTCTGGGAGGCAGATAATAAAGAGCAGTTACAACTGGGACGATCAGTACGTCAATATTTTTGGTGTCAATTTGATATAAGGTTTCTAATCTTTGTGAAATTAGATCCTGATGTGGCGAGAACGTATCGAAGGGTAGAGTTTCCCAATCTGGGAAGAGGTGAACGCGTAGATCTTTGTTAAAAAATCTAATTTCCTCAACTAATCTATTTGCCTCAGATGCCTTCTGGCAAATCACAGCAAGGGGAGATTTTCGAGTAGTCGCAGTGTTTGCGATAAGCAAACTGAGGCCACTTCGAGAATTCAGCTTGAGTGTTTGTCGTTGCCCATTTTGGGTAATCTGAAGGGATGGGATCATGCTTTAAAAAGCATAGATTATAATGCACAAGCGTCATAGCATGCCTTTAACTATAAACCGATAAATTATAAATTGATCAAATGACTCAAATAGCGAACAGTGTCACTTAAACTTTCCTCATCTTATTTCGTTGTGATACCTGCGGCAGGCAAAGGTACAAGATTCGGATCTCAAGGCAATGCTGTGAAGCAGCACATGAATTTGCTTGGCAAGTCAGTGCTTCAAAGGTCAATAGAACCATTTCTTGAACACAAAAAAATCAACGGCGTTGTTGTCGTGTTGTCGACAGGCGATACAGGCACAGAGAACCTGATGGAGAGTCTTAATCAAAGTAAGTTAAAAATTGTTTCGTTGGGTGGTAAGACCAGGGCAGAGACGGTTTTAAATGGCATCAGATCGCTGGGTGGTGAGGTCCGTGACGTCGATTGGATTCTCGTGCATGATGCGGCTCGTCCACTTGTCACTGCCGAATTGATTGATCGTCTTATTGAAGGGGTCGCAAATTATTCTGATGGTGGGTTACTCGCCTGTCGTTTAGTAGATACCATTAAGCAGTCTGATGATCGTGATCAGATCGTTTCTACAGTTGACCGGAAAAAACTTTGGTCGGCTCAGACACCACAGATGTTTAGACGAGCTGCGCTCGAAGAAGCGTTAGAGGGTGCGAATAATTTTGACGAAATAACCGATGAGTCCTCAGCAGTAGAGAGACTGGGCATGAAACCGAGGCTTATTGAATCTGACGCAGATAACTTTAAAATCACATACGAACGTGATCTTGATCGTGCGCAATTAGTCCTTGAACAACGTTCTTTCAGAAAGGTAGCTGACAAATGAGAATTGGTGAGGGATTTGATGTGCACGTTTTGGTTTCGGACAGGCCATTAATCCTTGGTGGCGTTCTAATTCCCCATGAGAAGGGATTGGCGGGACATTCGGATGCGGATGTTTTAATTCATGCCTTGATTGACGCGCTTCTGGGCGCATGTGGTCTGGGCGATATCGGCCAACATTTTCCTGACACGGATCCTCAGTGGGAAGGCGTCGATAGTAGGGTTATGCTTGCAACGGCCTATAAAATGGTGTGTGAATCGGGATATGAAGTGGTCAACGTCGACTCTACGGTGATTGCAGAGCGACCCAAATTATCACCGTATATTGCGGATATGCGTGAGGTGTTGGCCGAGTTACTCAGTGTCAGTGTTGACCGGGTAAACGTCAAAGCAAAGACCTCGGAACGTTTGGGAATGGTTGGCCGGGAGGAGTGCATTGTTGCAATGGTCTCGGTTTTATTATCGCCTACGTAATAAGCGGAACTAGAGTTAATTAACTCAAGATTGACGCAACCAATGGTGATATCGCCGCACCCACAAGATGGTGTTGATCTTTGTCGAGGTGAATGCCATCAACTTTACTGGCGGTTGTGACGGATGAGCAATCAAAGTAATGGCATTGCATATCATCAGAGATTTTTTTATATTCCTCCGACAAACCTATTATTTTATTTTCTCCACCCTTAAATTTAGGAGCAATTAGTCCTTTGGGAGTCTCGATTATTGGTGGAGTGACTAATAAAATAGGCGGGATAGGCATTCCAGGCTCGACGGGTGCTGTTTTGATACGGTTCACTATCGTGCGTATCCCTTGTGCCGAATGCCAAGCATTAAAGTCATGCATCGATTGGAAGTCATTTGTGCCTAACGCAAGAATGACTAAGTCTAGAGGTGAATGCATTTCTATAACTTGCTGAATGCCATCGACGCCTTTTCGACCTGGCAAAAAGGGGTCATCCCAAACGGTTCGTCTTCCATTAAGACAGTTCTCAATGACTCGAACTTTGGTTTCGCTTTGATTAAGCAGATTTTCCATAAAACCTGTCCATCGATCATTAAAGTCTAAACGCCTGCGCGTTCCTGGGATAATGCCCCAGGTCAATGAGTCAGAATAAACGAGGATTTGTTTCATATCGAGGGAATTCCATGTCGGATAGTTATTCAGTGCATGGATATATTTTGCCCTACTTTTTCAAGCAAAATATCCGCATCTTTTTGAAGTAACAATTTTTGAGCCACTAATGCCTCAGTAGCTTCACGTACTTTTTGAACGTAAGTCATGTAGTCTGGGTAGATTGAGAGTAGTGATGGTCTAGAGTCATTAGCTGCTATAGCTGCACTGTCATCTAGTGATAGTGGGATAAACGAACCATTTTCATCGCAGAGGTCACCACCGCCGAACTCTGTAGTCCGAAGGTTCCAACCTAGATGAGTCCCCATAGGCACTTCGATATGTGGATGTCTTATGCCGGCGATATCGTGACCAAATTGATCAACTGCTGGCACTAACACCTTGTGGTTCGCAATCACCTCTGGAACGAGTAAGTCCACTACGCCGCGGTTAAATTTTACTCTGGGGCCAAACTCCATATCGCCGGATCCATTTAAGGCGCCACGAAAATTTTCTTTTACTAAGCTTGGTAAGAACATGGACGAGGCCTCAACTAGTGTTTCGTCATAAATTTTTGGATAAATTGAATCCAAAGGTTGCTCTCCATCGACAACCCATTCTTCTAAGTTTGAAACCAAAGCACGCATTAAAGCTCCAATGTGCAAGTTATTTGAGGGAAAGAAACATTGTCTTCCCCCGTACCCATTGTGTGCCAAGCTATTGAATCGGTTGTAGCTCTCGGCGCCTGATATTAGAAACTGTCTAACTCGTGAAGATTCAGAAAAGTCCATGGTTCCACCTTCACTTGAGCTGACCAGAGATGCTCTTGATTGCCAATATTGAGTCGAGGTGTCGGTGTGAAAAATGTATGGATCAAAGGCTGGTTTTTTTAAAATGCCATCAGGAAACTTTAAAAACGGATTAACCCGGACAGAATATTGTCTCGGGAAATTCATGTCTGGAATAAATCGTTCAGAATGCTGGGTAGATACTCTGTATGGTTGTGAAAATCGATAATTCAAGTAGGTTTTCTCTACTCCAGCAGCATGGATATTCATGCCATCACACACTTTTTGATTGTTGAGGTCGACGTTGAATCCTTGGTAGAGAAAATCTCTGAGGTATTCAGCCCCTTGACCGATACCCTGACAAATGACGTGTTTGACGTCAGATGTTGGGCTTTGATTGCCCAATGAATCTTTATTTTCGTGCCTTAGATGTGAAATAAAGTCACGGGTCGTTGCAAGCCCTAATCCCATGACGGGCGAGTCGACTGCCTGGTAAATCAAATGATAGTTCCTATTTTTTAGGAAACCATTTTTAACGCAGATGAAGGTCGAAGAAGATTCCCCTGGCCATCCGTCGGGACAGTGCGCGAATTGCCATTGGTCTGCAGGAATTGCTTCGCCTTTTCGTACCCCAGAGCTGCTTACGTCTGTTGATCCACTTTCCATGACAAATAGTGAAGCTTTCGCTGTTTCTTGATCGGTGGATATTGTTGGGAAAGATTTGACAAAGTCTCGTCCGGATAGAGGGAGCGTGTATGGGTTTTGGTCTTTAAAACTCTTGCCATTAAATTCCGTGAGAATGAAGCCTGTGACAGGTTGATCATTTTCTAGGGTAATCGGAAAGTCAACAACAAGCCGATGGTCTATTTCTTCTATTTGTGCTTGCCAAGCGATCCATGCCACCGTATGTCCGCGTTCAAATAAAAAACCGTTACCGAGATCTGTAGTTTCATCAATGAAATTTAGATCTATTGTTTCATCAATATCATGCAAAAGACCTAGGCTGAGTTTCTCACCTTGGGAGGGGGCTTCAACGAATAGAGTGCCGCTTGCTTTTGATGGGTCAACTGGGCGTAATATTTCGAATTTGGCATTAAATTCAACATTTCCGTCTGCATTGATGCGCGCCCTGGCGATATCAGTAATGATTTTGTTTCTTTTGTGGTCTGGTGAAATTTCAAAGTAAGCAATACCAGACACTTTTTCGTAAGCGCCAATGTCTCCGAAGTGTTTGCCACCCGCAACGGATATGATCTCGGTAATTTCCAATTGAGTGACCCGTGCGTTGACAGGTGGTATTGAAAACAGGACTAAGGAGATTCCTAACAGGTAAAGTCTTTTAAACATTATGGCGACCCATGAAATAATTGATTGGAAATAGATTTACGCTGGATTAACGGAGATAGTCGATAGCGAGACGGCCCGTAATGGTCACATAAATTCTTCAGTATTTTTGAGATATTTTTTAAGCCAATTTGGTCAGCCCACAAAAGGGGGCCTTTGGGGTAGCCAGTACCTAAAGTCATCGCTGTGTCGATTTCTTGCGGTGTGGATACACGCTGATGTACTAAATCTGCGGCTTCATTCGCGAGCATTGCAACGGTTCGCGTTACGATCATGCCTGCGATATCTCGAATTATCGTCACGTGACATCCGGCACTTTGCAGGGCGCAAACGATTTGGTCTACAGCTTGTGGCGTACATTGTTCCGCATGCGTCAATGCAATACGCTTAGTAAGTTCAAAATTGAGACAAAGGTCAAGGAGTACTAAATTCCGAATTGATTCGTCGTCTGAGCGTTGTGTTGCAGTCCTTCCATCAGTTAAGGCGATCGTGGGTATACTCTTGCTTGTGGCGACCCCCGTTAGACTATTGCCTGACGTAATTAATCGATCTATGAGAGGTTTGATTAAAGCATCGTCGACGTATTCTAGATCGAGTACATTTGGTTCAACAGCAGTAGCAGTTTCATTATTTTTGTGGTTTACGATATTTGTCGGATAGGTATAAAATCCTTCTCCCGATTTTCGTCCTATTTTTCCGGCACGAACCAGCTCTTGTTGTAAAAGCGATGGTGCGTATCTAGGGTCGAATGCTGTGGCTTCAAACACGGATTGAGTGACGGATAGATTGACATCCAATCCAATAAGATCCATAAGTTGACAAGGCCCCAGTGGAAAGCCACCACACTCACGCATCACTGTGTCTAAGCTCGCATGGTCGGTTCCATCTTCCATCAGAATCCGGAGTGCTTCTCCGTAGAATGGCCTGGCTACGCGATTCACTATGAATCCTGGCGTGGATTTTGCCGTTACGGGGACCTTGCCCCATCGCTTTGCTAGTTCAATAATAAAGTCGACATACTGCTCGGAGGTTCTAAGTCCCTTGATCACTTCTATAAGCTTCATGCGAGGTGCTGGGTTAAAGAAATGCATGCCTACCAAGCGTTCCGGACGTGCCAGACCGTTTGATAGCGAAGTAATTGATATTGATGAGGTGTTCGTGGCTAGAATCGCGTCAGGAGAGATGATTGTTTCTAAGTCTTTAAATAGTTCTTTCTTTAAATTTTCATCCTCAATAATGGCCTCAATTACCACGTCACAAGCTGCGAGGTCTCTCGTAGTTTGGACAATATCAAGTCTCGCTAACATAACGGTGGATTCGTCTTTAGTAAGTTTGTGTTTGCCTACCAGAAATTCGAGATTTTTTTTAATCATTTCCCGACCACGTTCGGTGGCCTGAGGAAATGGATCGTAAAGTTTTACTGTTTCACCAGCCGCAATAGCTACTTGAGCGATACCACTACCCATAGTGCCGGCACCGACGACTCCGATTGTTAACATAAGGGCAATTCCATGTGCTTGATTTTCATAATGTGCTTAATCATACGTTTATTCGTGGCGAAGAGCGTCAATTGGATTGAGGCGGGCAGCTCGTCGCGCAGGCACGAACCCAAATAATATTCCGATTGAAGCGGCGAATAAGAAAGCTAAAATATTTATTTGCAGGTCGAAAATAAAGGGTACGCCCATCAGGCTTGCCCCGAATATTGATAAACCTGCTGCTAAAATTAAACCGAGTACGCCGCCAATACTGGATAACACCACCGCTTCGATAAGGAATTGCATCAATACATGTTTTTCGAGTGCACCAATTGCCAACCGAATGCCAATCTCCTTTGTTCTTTCTGTTACAGACACCAGCATAATATTCATAATCCCAATGCCACCAACGAGAAGGCTGACCGCAGCAACCGCGCCAAGTAACATCGTTAAAACCCGCGTTGTACCAGTTAAGGTTTGGATAATTTGACGCATATCTAAGACTCTAAAGTCATTCTCCATGTTGTCGGGTAGTCGTCTAGATTGTCTTATCAGCTCCGTTATTTTTTCTTGCGTGATGCTGATTTTTTTGCTGTCTGCAACTTTCACGGCTATTCTTTCAATGTCGAGACTGCCCAGAAGGCGTCTATGCACAGTCTTGAGCGGCATAAGCACATTGTCGTCTTGGTCTGTGCCCCATGTGGACTGACCTTTTGATTCGAGCACCCCAATCACTTCGCATGTAAATTGCTTTACGCGAATTCGTTGTCCTTGTGGATTTTCTTTGCCAAATAACTTGTTTTTCACGGTTGTTCCCAGAATGCAGGAAGCTTTGCCTGAATTGAGTTCGCTGTCGTAGAATTGCCTACCCGATTGCAAAACCCAATTGCCAACTGTAAAAAAATCGTTGGTTGTGCCTGTAATTAATGTGGTGTAATTTTTCGCCTGGAATATTACGGTCGCAGAAAGGGTTGAGTAGGGTGCTACGCCAGCTATACCAGTAACCTGAGTTCTTATTAGGTCTACATCTTTTTGTTTGAATTTTGGCGTATTTGCACCTGACCCCCTTCTTTGTCCAGGTCGCACAACGAGCTGATTTGTTCCCATAGCTGAAATCTGGTCACTCACAGACTGTGTCGCTCCACGACCAACAGTGACCATAGTGATGACTGCGGCAACACCGATTATGATTCCGAGTACCGTTAGGAAACTTCTTAGAAGATTTCTTTTTATCGCATGGACGGCTAGAACAAAGGAATTCCAAAACATGAGTTTAATGAGACCTAGTTAGTAATTTGACCATCTAAGAAGTGCACTATTCGGCTTGCGTACTTGGCCATTTCAGGTTCATGGGTAACCATGATGACTGTAATGCCTAAATCTCGATTCAATGAGGTAAGTAAAGACATGATTTCCGAACTTGTTTGAGAGTCTAAATTTCCCGTTGGCTCATCAGCTAGGAGTATTTTAGGTTTTGTTACGATGGCGCGAGCAATCGCTACGCGTTGTTGTTGTCCGCCAGAAAGTTCGTTAGGAGTATGGTCTCTCCAATTGGATAAGCCGACTTTCTTAAGAGCGTCATTGGCTGCTGAACGTCTTTCATGGACCTTGTCCCCACGGTAGATCAAAGGAAGTTCTACATTTTCCAATGCTGAACTTCTAGCGAGCAAATTAAATCCTTGAAAAATGAACCCTAGGAAGTTCCTCCTCAGTAAGGTCCTTTGGTATGTATTTAGGTTTTCTACGGGGATATTTTGAAATAGGTAACTTCCGCTTGTGAGCGTGTCGAGGCATGCAGCAATATTCATGGTTGTGGATTTTCCTGATCCACTTGGCCCCATCAGCGCTAAGAACTCACCGTCTTCGATAGCTAAGTTCAGTCCTTTCAGTGCTCGGAAGGTGCTGTCGCCGGCCCCATAGGTCTTGGTGACATTTTTGAATTGAATGAGAGTCATTGGGATTTTTGACCTAAGTGAGTCAAGGCTGTTCTTCAATTGCGTCAATGATTACGTTTGCACCAGATTTAAGGTTGATTGCCGTTACAGCGCTAAATCTAGGATTCGTGGCCAGAATATCTACAGCAATTTCTGCTGGGCCTGCTTCGGTGAGGACCCACAACTTAGAAAGACCAGTTTGTTGTTCAGTGCGAACCTGTTGTTTGGGTGTTTGTGGCCGAGGGAACAAAAATCCGAAAACGCTTTTATTGGGTTTTTCATCTTCAGCTTGTACATTGAGATCTACGCGAAAAGCTGCGTTTGGCACTAAGAGTTGATTTGTAAGGTCCAGAGTGGTTATGACTGCGGTTCCAGTCATCCCAGGTCTAAGTGATAGATCGGAGTTGTCGACATCTAATATCGTGGGGTAGGTGACTACGTCATCTTTGATCTCGGCAGCAAAGCTAATTCGATGAATGTTTGCGGAGTATTCCCGGTCAGGCCATGCATCTACAGTGAAGTAGGATTTTTGTCCATTTTTAATATTTCCTACATCTGCCTCATCGACGTCGACGTGCAACTTCATTTTGGATAGGTCTTCGGCAATGGTGAATAAAACAGGTGCTTGAAATGAAGCGGCAACTGTTTGCCCGGGCTCTACTGAGCGCTTTAAGACGACCCCGTTAATAGGTGAAATCAAGGTTGCTTTGGATAAGTTAGTTTCGTCTGATCTTAGGTCTGCTTTAGCTTGATCTATAGAGGCTAAGGCACTTGCCTCATTAGCCTGAGCTCGTCGTACATTGGCGACGGCAGCGTCAATTTCATTTTGTGAGGGTATTTTACCGTTAGAAATTTTATGGAGCTGTCTCAATCTATACAAATTGGTATTGACTTCCGAGAGTGTTGCACGCGCTTGCGCTACTGCGGCTTCTTTTCCCATTAGGGCAGATCTAGATTTTTCTACCGTGTCACGTAGCTTCGAGGTGTCGAGTTGTGCCAGAACCTGTCCAGCTTTGACTGCGTCATTTTCATCTACGTAGACGGCTTCGACAATTCCAGATAGCTCACTTCCAACCTCAACTTGATTGGTGGGCCGCAGTTTTCCTGTTGCGGATACCGTTACAATCAGAGATCCAGTTGTGACTTTTTCTGTTTGATAGGAATACTGTTGATTTTTATTTTCTGGCCATAGAAAAGCTATCAAAATTAACCCAAGCACGGTAAGTGCAAGATATCCGAAAATCTTTTTAGGACTTACGTTGGGTCTGGATTCAGTATCAAGAATATCTTGTAGAGATTTTTCTGAGTATGTCATTTTTTTAATGCTGAGGGTTATGTGCGTCTATCTTTTTAGTTCATCGTTGTTATAAGCCCACCCACCACCCAGGACTTTGTAGAGCTGTGTGATGCTTTGAAATTCGCTAAATGTCAGCGTTGATTTCTTTTGTTTTATGGCATTTAATTCGTCACGGGATTGTAGAACCTCTCTAAAGCTAACCAATCCAGCTTGATATCTTTTGTTGATGAACTCGAGGTTATTCGCTCCGGCATCTAGGGCAACACTCAGATTCTGTAGTTGATTTTTGATGGATGCTAAGTTAACGAGTGCTTGCTCAGTTTCATTAAGGCCATTTGCCACAGTCTTTTTATAGGATTCAACAGCGGCTCCTCGGCTTGCAACTTGGGCTTTTACATTGGCGTCTAGTGATCCAGAATTGAAAATTGGCGCAAGTAAACTGGCTTGGATGGAAGAAAAGTTTGCACCTGAATTGCCTAATGAGTTGAGTGTTAGAGCTTCGAGTCCGATCGAGCTAGAAAAAGAAAAGCTTGGATAGCGTTGTGCTTCTGCCACACCCACATTTGCGGCCTCTACCTGTAACTGATGAAGAGATTCTTGAACGTCGGGCCTTTGTAGAATAGTATCTGCTGGAATGGAGAGGGCGATGGTTGAGGGAAGCTGTAATAAGTTTTCAGACTGGTTGAGGCGGATGAATACATCTCCCGGCTGCGTTCCTAATAGCAAATCTATGACTAAGGAGATTTCCTTGAGCTCACTTGTTTTTTTCGTAAGCGTTGTTTCTAGATTGGCGAGTTTAATGTTAGCAAGTTGCAATTGTTCCTCAGTCTCTAATCCAACCGTTACTTCGTGTTTTGCTAGCTCGACAAGCTCACTTAAATATTGATCCGTTTCTCGCCCTAGACTGATTTCTTCTTGCTTAGATCGAAATGCGATATAGGATTCAGCAATGCTTGCGATCAATTTTATTTTAATGCCATTGCGAGTGGCGATTTTGAGTTTCAGGTTTGCCTCAGATGCTTCTATATTTCTTTTGGATTTCCCAAAGAGATCAATTTCCCAACTTGTTTGAAATTGAGTGCTCATTATCGAGTTTGTGCCCCCCAGGCCACTCTCCGAGCTGCTTGTTGCTTTACTGGTCCTTAAGTTAGCATCTAGACTTGGATTTTTGTCTGCCCCTGCGGATATTAATTTCTCTTCTGCTTGTAGGATTCTGTTCTTCGCTATATCCATATCAGGGTTTGATTGAAGAGCCTCCTCAATCAAACTGGTGAGAGTTGGGTCTTCGAAGAATTTCCACCAGTCAAGATGCATGATGGCTGCGGGGTGATTCTGGTAAGTTTGGCTGGTGTCTGCATTGGTCCAGCTATTCGGAAGATTAACGAGCGGTGTTTCGTATTGTGGCCCTAAAAAAGATGTGCAGCTCGATATTAGGGAAATTAATCCTAACATCGAAGGGCAAATCAATGGGTGTTTCAAGAGGTTCATCGAGAATTATTTTTTTCGGAGCTGAGTTGTATTTAAAATATCATTTGCCGCGAAAATTTGGCCTGCGTTTTTCTTTGAAGGCATTAACCCCCTCTTCATAGTCATCGCTATGCCCAAGCTCGGTTTGCAGTTCACATTCCAGTTCAATCGCTGTTGTAAAATCATTTTGTTCGGCTGCAAGAATTGCTTGTTTCGTTTTTGCATAGGCCAGGGATGGTCCTCTCGCAAGCTGTTCAGCAACTCGCTGTACTTCACTTTCGAAGTCTTGATCGGGAACTGACTTCCATATCATCCCCCAAGATTCTGCGTCTCGAGCAGATACGGGTTGTGCAAGTAATGACATACCCATGGCCCGTTGGCGACCAGATGCTCGTGTTAAGAAAAACGTTCCTCCCGCATCTGGCATTAACCCGATGCGAGTAAAGGCTTGAAGGAAACTGGCGGACTCCTTTGCAATGACAATGTCGCAAGCAAGAGCTACATTAGCTCCTGCGCCGGCAGCAATTCCGTTTATCGCGCCGATGATGGGTTTAGTCGAAGATCGGATGGCGGTCACAATTGGGACGTACCGTTCCCTAAGTGATTGCCCAAGGTCGTATTTAGATTGATCTGCAGATCGCTCGCGTTCCTTTAAGTTTTGTCCGGCACAGAATCCCCTGCCAGCCCCGGTCAGTACGATCACTCCTACGTCATTATCAATTTCCGCCTCTGAGAACGCGTCCCTAAGTTCCAGGAGCATTTGGGTGGTGAAGCTGTTTAAACTTTCAGGTTGATTTAATGTGATCGTGGCGATTCGATTTGCGGTTTGATAAGACAGTTGTTTAAAAGTCATTTTTATTTTCCCTGCTGTTAATGGTGTCTCATAGAGCTAAACTTTGTTGTACTGCCATTCACTTAAAATTTGTCGTGCGTTATTTTTGGTTGGGTCTAGGCTTTCATCGTGATTTTCTTGTTTTACAGTAAGTTCCACGACGTAACCGTTAGGGTCACGGAAATAAACTGAATGTATAAACTCGTGGTCACTGATGCCGCGGGTTTCAATGCCTAATAATTTAGCTTTTTTAATCATTTCATGCATGAAATCCTCTTCGACTTCAAGCGCAGTGTGAAGATCGAAGTCATGTTGTCGTTTAAAGGTGAACGGGTTGTCTGAGCTTTCAAAAAAGGCAATGTGGGATCCATCACTCATTCGATAAAAACTGTGTAATGTGTTGGTGATGCGTGCCGTTTTGGTTTCTGTGATTTTGATGGCATGGACTAACGGTAGACCAAGAAAGTCTTCGTAGAACGTTCTTGTCTCTTCGGTGTCTCGGCAGCGCATGGCTAGATGGTGCAATTTTTTGATAGGCATTATTGTTTTTTGTACCCCGCCGGAATTTTTGTGGATGTAGTGGAATAATAGTTGATTAAGTCATTAGCTCGATTGTAGGCAAAAACGAATCAGTCTTCACTCTATTGATTTGTTAATATTCGGTGGCTGTTAGGCTGTAGGCTGTAGGTGAGACAGTTTTGGACTCCGTTTCGTTCAAATATGATTTCGTTTTAATTTATGGGGATTCAGATCATGACTAATGAAGCGATCGTCAGCAAGGATACGAAGACGGTTCATGTGTCGTGTCCGCACGACTGCCCCGATGGTTGTTCGATGTCCGTCACTGTGGATCAGACGAATGGCCGGGCTATCAGGGTTGAGGGGGATAAAACCCATCCCGTGACTCAAGGATTTCTGTGTGGAAAGGTCAATAGTTACCTCGACTATGTATACAACGATCAGCGTGTGTTGTACCCACAAAGACGCATTGGTCCTAAAGGGCCTGGGGCAAAGTGGGAACGTATTTCCTGGGATGAGGCGTTGGATGAGATTTCAAACCGATTAAAAAGCATCATCGATATAGATGGCGCAGAGTCGGTCCTCCCCTTTTCATACTCGGGCACTCTGGGTATGACAGGGTTTCTTGGGATGGGCCAACGTTTTTTTAATCGAATGGGCGCGTGTCATCTGGAACGGACCATCTGCACTGCGGCGGGAGCTGCGGCAGAAAAATATACCTTCGGACGTGTTGGGGACGCTGACATTGAGAACCTACCGAACATGGACGTCATTCTGTTGTGGGGCACCAACATTGTCAGCACGGGGGTTCATGCCGTACCATTTTTGGATCAAGCAAGGAAGAATGGCGCTCAAATCGTCGCGATTGACCCCAGAGTCACCCGCACCACGGATTTTTCGGATTGGCATTTGGCACCTAAGCCTGGCACGGACGCTGCTCTTGCCCTAGGGATGATGAAGCTCATTGTAGAAAAGGGACTACACGATGAAGCTTTTCTAAATGAACACACCGTTGGTTGGAAGCGGTTTGTAGATGAACGTTTGTCTGAATATAGCCTACAAAAAGTTGCCGAGATAACCGGTTTGGAGGAGGCTGATATATTGCGCCTAAGTGACCTGTACGCATCTACGAAACGCTCGTTTATTCGTTGTAATTGGGGAATTCAAAGGCATGAGAACGGTGGGTCAATGATGCGCGCAATCAAGTTGCTTCCTACAGTCACAGGAGCTGCTGGAGGAGATGGGGGGGTGTGTGTCTCGACCGGAGGGGAGCTTCGAGTCTTCGATGAGGGGCGATTCTTTAGGTCCGAGCTACTGAAGGGAAGGACTCCCAGAAATTTTAATATGATCCAATTGGGTGACGCGCTTACTAAAGCGACCCCTGCCGTTAAAGCGCTCTTTGTATGGAATGCTGACCCCGCTAACTGCGTTCCCGATACAAAAGCTGCGCGACGGGGTTTATCCCGAACAGATTTATTTACGGTTGTGCACGATACTTTTTATACGGATTCGGCGCTTTATGCCGATATTTTATTGCCGGCGGACACGGCCCTTGAACGAATGGATTTGTTGGCGGGTTATGGTGCCTATTACTATGGTTTATCAATGCCAGCTATAGAAAAGGTCGGGGAGAGCGTTGATAACAGTGAGTTATTTCGAAGGCTTGCGAAGAAAATGGGGTACACGGAGGATTGTTTCACGCAAACCGATGAGGAAATGATTGAAGAAATCATTGATCCTGAATTTAATCCTCTGTTTGAAGGTGTAACCCTAGATCTGCTCAAGAAGCAAGGGTGGGCAAAAGGTGCTGTGGACTCTCCACGTAGGAAGGGTGTTAATTCCGGTTTTTGGCCAACACCTTCGGGGAAAATAGAAATTTATTCTCAACAGATGGCTGACCTTGGGCTTGATCCTATGCCCGGACATATTCCTGAGATAGAGGGGTTGTCGGGGGTTGACGAGTCAAGTCCTTATCCATTACAGGTTTTTAGTGCTGCGACACACTACTTTATTGGATCGACATTTCAGCATGTGGAACATTTGCAGAATATGTTGTCCCGTCCTACTTTCGAGCTGAGCCCTCAAGATGCCGATAAACGATCTATTTCCGAGGGCGATATGTGTCGATTGTTCAATGATCGCGGAGAGGTGTTTGGTCATGCGCACATCGTGAAAGGTCTTAGAGAAGGAGTTGTTGGTGCACCCAAACAACTGCAGGGATCGAAAATGAAAAATGGGTTCAATATTAATGCCTTAACAAGCCAAAAAGAGGCGGATATGGGGCGTGGTCCGGTATACTATTCAACTCTCGCTGAGATTCAAAAAGTTGGGGCGAATTTGAGTTGAGTAAGGAGTTTGCTTGGCACTTCTAAGTGTTGAATCATTAATTTTAGTCGGGTAAGGTATGAGCGCAAAAATTGTGGACGGGAAGCTCGTTTCTCAAATCCTCAGGGAAAAGATGAAATCGAGGGTGGAGGAGTTAGCGAAGCGAGATATTAAACCTGGTCTGGCGGTAATCTTGGTGGGTGATGATGCTGCCTCCCAGGTTTACGTTCGAAACAAAGTTGCAGCCTGTCAGGCGATCGGCGTGCATTCTCGAGTGTATCGGCTGGCGGCGGATACTCCTGAGCAGAAGGTTCTAGAAGAATTAAAACTATTGAATAATGATTCTGAGATTAACGGGATTTTAGTCCAGCTGCCGCTGCCGAAACATATTGACGAAGATAAGATTCTGGAGACAATTTCGCCCGAGAAAGATGTGGATGGCTTTCACAAGATCAATGTCGGTGCGATGGTAATAGGTCGTGCTCGATTTTACCCATGCACGCCTCATGGGGTCATGAAACTCCTTGAGTATTATGGAATAGCTATTGAAGGCCGGCATGCAGTTGTAGTTGGTCGAAGCAATATAGTTGGTAAACCGATGGCCTTAATGTTGTTAGAGAAAGGTGCGACAGTTTCAATCTGTAACTCTAAAACCCCCGATTTAGCGTCGTTCACAAGACAGGCAGACATTGTTGTCGTTGCGGTTGGTAAATCCAAAGTCTTAAGTGGGGACATGATTAAGCCAGGGGCCACTGTTATTGATGTGGGGATTAACCGTTTGCCGGACGGTTCTTTAACGGGCGATGTAGACTTCGAATCTGTTCGTGAGGTTGCAGGGTTCTTAACCCCAGTTCCTGGTGGAGTAGGCCCTATGACGATTACAATGTTGCTAGAAAACACTATTCGGTCATCTGAAATGGTGTAATTGGGGTAGTAGCTCAGCAATTTAGGTTGTTTGAAGGTATATTGTCACCGGCGAACTTCCATTAAAAAGATCGTTAATATTAGGGGTATATAACAATATGATTCGTCTAACTTTCGTTTTATTGTCATCTTTTTTTGGTGCGGCCCATGCTGTCGATCTCTTGGATATTTATCGAGACGCGGTCAGCCAGGACGCCCAGTATGCGGCGGCAAAGGCTCAGTACCTCTCGGCGCAAGAGAGCTTACCTCAAGCCCAATCGAGCCGGTTACCAAAAATAAATTTGGAGGCTGGCTACGATTACAACAGTGTGGATGCTGATTCCACGTTCAGTTCGGGTCATCGGGATTTTGGATCGTATGAGTATGGTGTAACGGCGACCCAATCGCTTTATAGAAAACAGAATGATGTTGCGGTAGATCTGGCACAGCTTGGAATAATTAAGGCGAATACGGAGCTGGAGCTCGCTAACCAGAGTCTCATGTTACGCACCTTGTGGCTATATTCTAATGTTCTGCGAGCCAGAACTAATTTAGGCACGGTGCGTGCCCAAAAGGTTGCAATTTCAGAACAGCTTGAATTAGCGAAGCGAAGTTTTTCTGTTGGTACGGCAACGATAACGGATCAGCGAGAGGCTCAAGCAAGGCTTGACCTTGTCTTGGCAGAAGAGCTTGCTGCTCAGAATGATTTGAGAGTCTCTAAGGAGGCGCTACAGGAACTGGTGGGCGGGCCGATCTCGGCGAATTTGGCTCAGCTTAAGATGCCTGTCGAGCTGGAATTGCCGATGCCTAATGATATTGACCTTTGGGTCCAGCGTGCTACAGAACAGTCTCTTGAAGTGATGCTCGCGCAGCATGAGGTGGGCATCGCTAAGACTCGAGTGGAGTTTAATCGGTTGGGCGCGTCACCGACCGTGGATTTAGTAGGATCGATAGTTGATAGTTATGCTGGGAATAGTACTTTTGGTTCGGGCTCAGATACTACGGCGGGAGTGGTAGGGGTTCGATTACGGGTTCCGCTTTTCGAAGGGGGTAAGGTCAAATCTGAAACTCGAGAGGCGATTTCTCAGTATGACAAAAGCTTTCAAGAGCTCGAGTATGTAAAACGAAAAGTGGCGCAAGAAGCTCGAGTAGCCTTCTTAGATGTTACTACAGGGATTGCACGTATTGATGCCTTTGGACAGGCACTATCGTCTACAAAACTCCAGTTGGAATCGACTAAGCTGGGCCTCGAGGTTGGTGTGCGCACTGCAGTGGATGTACTTAATGCCGAGACATTGCTGGCTGAGGCGCGCAGAGACATGTTTGGCGCGATTTATGACGCTATCTTGGCTAAGTTTCGACTTCAAGCAGTCACAGGGCGGCTGGTAGAGTCTGATTTGGTGGCTATTAACGACCTATTCGTAGAGTAATTCGAGTTAATTTTTTCTTGTTTTAATTGTCATACTGCGTTCGGAGCCCCACAGAAAAAATTCCTTTTCTGAGGAATAAATCGTTATTGACGGGATTTGATTATTGTTCGGAATGCTTTTTATGATCAATAGTAAAACTTATAAAAATCTTGGTATTTTTAGAGTAGCCATATCAGTCACGCTTTCTTTTATGTGTGTGGTGTGTTTGCTGAAGATGCAACTCGTTAGTCACGCCCAAGCGATTGATACCTGCGCTATCGCAAGCGCGCACCCCGACGCGACAGCAGCAGGGTGTGAGGTTTTACGAAGTGGTGGTAATGCCTTTGATGCGGCTATCGCGGTAACGGCTGCTCTCGGCGTTGTTGAGCCCTACTCTTCAGGTTTGGGTGGTGGTGGATTCTACTTATTGCATGAAGCAGAATCCGAGAGAGATATTTTTCTTGATGCTCGTGAGATGGCCCCTCAGTTGGCAACAGAATCCTTGTATTTGGATGAATTTGGGAAGGCTGTGCCAGAGCGGTCTCGTGAAGGTCCTTTAGCAGCAGCCATTCCTGGCATCCCTGCTGCACTCCAACACTTATCCGAACGTTATTCAAAGCTATCTCTAGCCGAGAATTTGCAACCAGCAATTAAATTGGCGGAACATGGGTTTACGGTTGACCTGCGCTTTGTCAGGGCAGTCGGGTGGGTCGAGAAACGAATTAGAAAATTTCCTCTTGCGGAAAGTATTTTTCTCAATGAGGGCGAAGTGTTTGAGCTTGGCCAAGTACTTAAACAACCTGAATTGGCTAAAACGTTAGTTGCATTAGCTAAAGATGGTGATTCGTTTTATCGCGGTAAGATCGCGCGAGAAATGGTCGATTTTGTGACTGCCGCCGGGGGCAATTGGACTTTAGAAGATCTAGAGCGCTATGCGGTCAAGGAAAGGGAGCCCGTCGTCATAGAGTTTAATGGAGCGAAAATTGTTACGGCTCCTCTCCCGTCTTCCGGCGGATTGGTTATGGCCCAGATTTTCCATATTCTTGATGGTTTCTCTTTCTACAACCAATCCAGTAGCGTTCAAACTCACTTGGTGATTGAAGCCATGAGACGTGGTTATAACGATCGCGCCAGATTCATGGGCGACCCAGACTTCATTAACGCACCTGTAAATTTATTATCGAGTGCTGCTTATGCCCAAAAAAGGGCTAAATCTATCGATCTCAACGCCGCTACGGATAGTCTTAGCTTGCCGACTGTTTTTGATCTTACTTTAGAGGGCGAGGAGACTACTCATTTTTCTATCGTAGACGATGATGGTAATCGAGTTGCTGCTACCCTATCGATAAATGGGCCTTTCGGGTCTGGGATGGTTGCCGGTGATACCGGTATTGTGCTGAATAACCACATGGATGATTTTTCTATTGGGATCGGGCAGGGGAATTCTTATCAACTTGTTGGTAATCGGGCTAATGGAATAGAGGCGTATAAGCGACCACTTTCTTCTATGTCCCCCACTTTTGTGGAGAGTGAGAAAGGATTGCTTGCAATCGGCACACCTGGCGGATCGAGAATTATTAGCATGGTCGTATTATCAGTTTTAGAATATCTTGGTTCTAATGCATTAGTAACGGATGCTGTTGTTTCTTTACCCAGGTACCATCATCAGTATTTACCGGATAGAGTACAAATTGAACCTGAGAGTTTTGATAAAGACTGGCTTGATGAACTCAAGCGAAGAGGTCATAACGTGGAAGTTTATCGTAGGAAATGGGGCAATATGCAGGCAGTCCATTGTCCGAATTTGCAAAAAAATTGTGTTGTCTTAAACGATCCTAGAGGTCGACAGGGTGTTGTTTTTTGAATGGATGCAGAGGTGGTAATTGTTAACGAGGTTTTATTATCTCGACTGATGAAAGCGTTTAAAATTGACTTATGAAGACAACGTTTCTAGATTTTGAGCAATCAATAGCAGAGCTTGAGTCCAAAATAGAGGATTTGAGATTTGTTCAGGATGATTCTGCGGTAGATATTTCTGAGGAAATTGGGCGATTGCGAAAGAAAAGTGACTCGGTCACCAAAGAGCTTTATGCCAAATTGACTGCTTGGCAGATTGTCCAGGTTGCGCGACATCCACAAAGACCCTACACGCTGGATTATATCGATGCGCTGTTCACCGGATTTGAAGAAATTCACGGTGACAGGCTTTTTGCGGATGATCCTTCCGTCGTTTGTGGAATAGGTCGCTTTAACGATAATCCAGTAGTTGTGATCGGTCATCAAAAAGGTCGTGATACCAAGGAAAAGCTGTATCGAAATTTTGGAATGCCAAAACCAGAGGGATATCGAAAGGCGCGACGACTGATGGAGTTAGCCGAGAAATACAAAATGCCCGTATTCACATTTGTGGATACTCCTGGGGCATATCCCGGCGTGGGGGCTGAAGAGCGCGGACAGTCTGAGGCTATTGGTCGAAACTTGTATGCTATGTCGGAACTGAAAGTACCAATCATTGCAACGATCATCGGCGAGGGGGGCTCTGGAGGAGCCTTGGCCATTGCCGTTGGAGACGTGGTTCAAAGTCTGCAGTACTCGGTTTATTCTGTAATCTCACCTGAGGGATGCGCGTCGATCCTTTGGAAGAGCGCGGAGAAGGCGTCGGTTGCGGCAGAGGCACTTGGCATTACTGCAAGCCGTTTAAAAACACTCGGTTTGATCGATAAAATTGTTGCTGAACCCCTTGGGGGTGCGCATCGGGATCATTCTGCAATGTTTCAAACTTTGAAAAAAAATTTAGAGGATGCTTTATCGTCTGTAAGTGACTTGTCTCCAACGAAATTGGTAGAGAGGCGTTTAGCTCGAATCATGAGCTATGGTAAATTTCTTGAAACAGAATGAATATTGCCTGAAGACATTCATTTACTTAGAGTTTTAGTCCTCTTAGCGGGTAGCCGTGACTGACTTAGAAATCAAAATTTGGGAACAATTTAAAGCGCACCGAATCTCGGATCGAGCAGTCGTGATAGCTCTGAGTGGGGGGGTTGATTCCGTCGTCCTGCTCGACGTTACCTCAAGGTTATCTGGTCCACTGAAGCTTCAAGTATCTGCCGTTCACGTCAATCATCACCTTCATGTTGAGTCTCCCAATTGGGCTCAGTTTTGTTTAAACTTATGTGCTGATCACCAAATTGATTTAAAAGTATTTGATGTCCAAATATCACCTCAATCTCGACTAGGCGTTGAGGGTGCTGCGAGGGAAGCAAGATATTCGGCGCTTATTAGTCACTCAGAGGGCACTGTGGTGCTTGCGCACCACCAGGATGATCAGGTTGAGACTTTTTTTTTGCAAGCGGTGCGAGGCTCAGGGGTTGATGGCCTTTCGGGAATGCTCTCCATTCGAGATGATTTTGATTCGGGAAAGCAAATTTTCCGACCAATGTTGGGGGTTGAGCGAAAAGAAATCATGGCGTATGCCAAACAAAGAGGTCTTAAATGGATAGAAGATCCCTCGAATAGTGACCACAAATTTTCCAGAAATTACTTCAGAAATGACATATTGCCGCAATTGAGGTCTCGCTTTCCAGCGTTCGATAGGTCTATTCTAAATGCTGTCCAAAACTTAACTGAAGTCGGAGAGTTGATTGCTGAGTTGGCTACGCAAGATATCGATGTATTAACGTCCTCATGTGGGGGGCTTGCGATTGATGGGTTGAGTCAATTGTCTCAACCGCGGGCCATCAATATTTTTAGAGAGTTATTTCGGCGCCGTGGCGCGGTTGCCCCAGGTCGTTCTTGGATGATTGAGGCGTTGCGTCAATGCACTGATGCGAAGAGGAGCGCGAGTGTTTCGGTAGATACGAAACACGTCAGCATTAGACGATACCGAAATTACTGCTATGTCCTCAATAAAGATAATCGTATTTCTGAGAACTGGTCCAAAGTCTGGCAGGGAGAGGCGATTGTTGATTTGCCTTTCGGTTTGGGCTACTTGCAATTTACGGAATCTGTTGGGGAGGGAGTGTCGAGGCATCTGCTTGAGTCTGGAGATGTGACCATTGCGTTTGGTGCAGGTAACAAGCGATTTTCCTTAGGTCGAAATAGACCAAGACGAACTCTTAGAAAAATTTGGCAACTGGATGGTGTTCCCCCTTGGGTAAGGTTGAACACCCCTGTGGCATTCTCAGCGGATGAAGCCCTATTTGTCGGAAATATCGGCGTATCCGGGCATTGTGCCGCGCAGGAAAATCAGCCAAGCATCATTATTGAGTGGCGCTTAGATAATTGATTCTTCTTGGTTCGCATGGATGGATGGAGTTTGGCGAGCGCCGCGTGTTAACATACCGACGTTTTGTTAACTTAAACAATATGATGGAGAAACAATGGCACTAGAGAGGACGCTTTCAATCATTAAGCCCGATGCAGTCGAGAAGAATGTAATTGGAAAAGTTTTATCCCGATTTGAAGATGCGGGCTTAAAAATATCGGCAATGAGGTTGGCACTTTTGTCGAAGGACGATGCAGCAGGTTTTTATGCGGTTCACAAGGATCGCCCGTTTTTTAATGACCTGGTTGAATTCATGACCTCTGGACCAGTCTGCATTCAGGTTCTTGAAGGTGATGATGCGATTAAGAAAAATAGAGATCTAATGGGGGCAACCGATCCAAAGAAAGCAGACAAAGGCACTATACGCGCTGATTTTGCGGAGAGTATTGATGCTAATGCTGTGCACGGATCTGATTCTCCGGAGAATGCCGCGATTGAAATCGCTTACTTTTTCCCCAGCATGAACGTTTACGCACGTTAATTTAATGTCTGCGAAGACCAATCTTCTTGATTTAGATCGAGACCAACTCGCTGAGTTTCTCAAGGGGATTGGTGAGAATTCATTTCGATCTCAACAATTGTTCAAGTGGATTCACCAACGCGGTGTTGTGGACCTTAACTTGATGACGGATCTGTCCAAGTCTTTGAGAGATAAACTTGGAGAGCTTGCCACGATTAAAGTCCCTAAGTTTGGACATGAGAACCGTTCAGATGATGGCACTCTCAAGTGGTTGTTTCCGGTCGACAATGCGAATTCGGTTGAGGCTGTCTTCATCCCAGAGAAAGGGCGTGGGACTTTATGCGTTTCATCCCAAGCTGGGTGTGCTTTGGAATGTGCTTTTTGCGCGACAGGTCGCGAAGGTTTTAACCGCAACCTTAAGGTTTCTGAAATTATTGGACAACTGTGGTTAGCGCAAAATAGATTCCCTCAATCTGAGGGCTCATTTGCAAGACTTGAGGGTGCGGATTCATCCCGCCCGGTATCTAATGTTGTCCTCATGGGGATGGGTGAGCCTTTAACCAATTATGATAATGTGGTTCACGCTGTTCGAATTATGCTGGATGATTTTGCGTATGGCCTTTCTCGTAGGCGAGTAACAGTTTCAACATCCGGTATTGTCCCGAACATCGATCGTTTGAGGGAGGATTGCCCAGTATCGCTCGCGGTTTCTCTTCATGCGCCTAATGATGAGTTGAGAAGTAAGATCGTTCCAATTAATAAAAAATATCCAATAGCCGATCTGATGGAGGCTTGTAAGCGATACACGGATAGCTCACAAGGCGAGGTCATTTCAGGTGTTAAGTGGCAACGCCGCGGATCCCCGCGTGATTTCGTTACCTTTGAATACATCATGCTCGATGGTGTTAACGATCTGGCAGACCATGCGCGGCAATTAGTTAATGTGACGCGTGGCGTCCCTTGCAAGTTTAATTTAATTCCGTTTAACCCTTTCAATGATTCGGGTTTCACCCGAAGCTCGGCGCCAGCGGTCTCTAATTTTCAAAAAATACTCATGAATGCAGGATTAGTGACGACGGTTAGAAAAACGCGAGGTGATGATATTGCTGGGGCCTGCGGTCAGTTGGCAGGCCAAGTAAAAAATCGTCGAACACCTCGAAGAAATGTTAATCCGACGGTGATGACATCAATAATTTAAATACGCCTTATGTATTCTTTGGCGAGTTATGAATAAAATACCGAGAAGAAAAAATAATACTGTTCACGTCGGCTCTGTCATGGTTGGTGGTGGCCATCCTGTGGTAGTTCAGTCGATGACCGATACGGATACTGCGGATGTCTCGGCCACGGCATCCCAAATTATTGATTTGCACGCTTCAGGCTCGGAGATCGTGCGGGTTACGGTTAACACAGTCGAAGCTGCAGCTGCCGTACCTCGTATCAAAGAGGCATTAGCAAAAAAGGGGATTGACTGTCCTCTGATAGGCGATTTTCACTTTAATGGCCATCGGCTTTTAAAAGAGCACCCAGAGTGTGCCGAATCCTTAGATAAATATCGTATCAATCCAGGGAATGTGGGTAGGGGAAGCAAAAAAGATAGTCAGTTCGCGTCCATCATAGAGTACGCTTGCAAATTCAATAAACCCATCAGGATTGGTGCTAACTGGGGAAGTTTAGATCAAACTCAGCTGAGCAGATTGATGGACGAAAATGCTAAAAAAGAATTGCCCTTGAGTAATAAAGAGCTTGTACGTGAGGCGTTAATTTCGTCCGCTATTCAAAGCGCTCAATTAGCTGAGTCAATCGGTTTAAGTCACGATAGGATTATTATTTCTTGTAAAGTGAGTGATGTCCAAGAGCTTATAACCGTTTATCGTGATCTGAGTCTTAGAACTGATCACCCGCTCCATCTTGGTCTCACTGAGGCTGGGATGGGCAGTAAAGGAATCGTGTCGTCCAGTGCGGCATTGGCTATTTTGCTCCAGGATGGAATCGGAGATACGATTCGAATTTCGCTCACACCAGAGCCGGGCGGACGCCGCGTAGAAGAGGTGTATGTTGCCCAAGAGTTATTACAGACTATGGGTATTCGATCGTTTACGCCACTTGTAATATCTTGCCCTGGGTGCGGGCGGACATCGAGCGATTTCTTTCAAATACTGGCAAAGGATATCCAAGCATTTTTGAGAGAGCAAATGCCCCAATGGAAAAAACAGTATCAGGGGGTTGAGGAGATGAAGGTTGCTGTGATGGGCTGTGTGGTGAATGGCCCGGGAGAGAGTAAAAATGCGAATATAGGCATTAGTCTGCCTGGCTCTGGTGAAAATCCAGTGGCACCTGTGTATGTGGACGGGATTAGAGTCACAACGTTAAAAGGGGCAACGATTGCCCAAGAGTTTGAAGGTATTGTGCAGAAGTATGTCCGTGAAACATATGGGAGTTAGCTTCGTCAGTAAAGATGGGGCTAAACCGTGGGCCAGTGAGTGGTTTTATGGATGAGTATACGTATGGATAAGATTCAAGCGATTCGTGGAATGAACGATATTCTCCCTGAGGAGAGTTACCAGTGGGAATGGATTGAGTCTCGTATCCGAGATTGGTTGGCAATGTTTGGGTACCAAAATATTCGAACGCCGATCCTTGAAAGCACCGATCTTTTCGTTCGGTCAATCGGAACGGCAACGGATATTGTCGAAAAAGAAATGTATACCTTTACTGATACATTAAACGGTGATTCTTTGACGCTGCGCCCAGAAGGTACGGCTTCGGCAGTGCGCGCAGCTATACAACACAATATGACTTACGGTAATGCCCGTAGGTTGTCCTACTGCGGCCCTATGTTTAGGCATGAGCGACCACAAAAAGGTCGTTTTCGACAGTTCCATCAAGTCGGGGTCGAAGCCCTAGGTTTCGAGGGCCCGGATATTGATGCGGAACACGTTTTGATGGCTTCAGATCTTTGGAGGGTATTAGGGATAGCCGGCGCTGCGGTTAGATTAGAGGTGAATTCTTTAGGGAGTAAGGACGACCGCGCAAAATATCGTGAGGCGCTAGTGACTTACTTAAAGGGCAGTGAGGAGCTTTTGGATGAGGATTCTCGGAGACGGATTAATACAAATCCACTGAGGGTCCTTGATAGTAAAAATCCAGATACGCAAAAGCTTTTGTCTTCTGCTCCGAAGCTCATGGACTTCTTGTCGAATGAGTCGATTGATAAGATGGAGCGGTTTAAATTACTCCTAGACAATGCCAGCATTGAATACGAGGTTAATCCAAATCTCGTAAGGGGTTTAGATTACTACAACGATGTTGTCTATGAATGGAAGACCGACTTTCTAGGGGCTCAGGGTACGATCTGCGCGGGAGGTCGATACGACATCTTGGCTGAGCAAATAGGAGGCAAGCCAATGCCAGCTTGTGGTTTTGCTTTGGGTATTGAGCGTGTGCTTGCTACTCTTGAGAGTTGTGGGGTTGTGATTCCTAAAACGATCCCTGATGTCTATGTAGTGTCTGCGGATGAAAAAACTCAGCTTTATGCTTGGGATGTTTGTCGAGAATTGCGCGATAATGGCCTTAAAGTAATTCTCCACTGTGGCGGGGGTGCGTTAAAATCTCAAATGAAGAAAGCTGATATCAGCGGCGCCAATTTTGCTATCATCATCGGTGATAGTGAGATGACGAAAAAAAGGGTTTCTTTGAAATCTCTGCGTGGAGCGAAAGTGGGGAAAGCGGAGCAGCAGCAAGAGTTAAGTGTGATAGATGCAATTAGGAAAGTCCGTGAAAGTGATGTTTAGTTTAAATGAATATAGAATTAATTTAGGTAATTAAATATGGCAACTTTTGACTCAGACGAGCAGGAAACAGTAGACGCAATTAAGGAATTTTGGCGAGCTTACGGGAATATCGTGATTATGGTTGTAGTCGCGGTCGTGGTTGGATTCGGTGGCACAAAATGGTGGCAACATCATACGATGACCAAGGCTCAAGCAGCATCCGCGACATTCAATAAACTCGAAAAAGCGGAGGCCGGGGACGAGACAGATAAAGTAGGTGCCCTATCTCAAGAGCTCATTGCTGAATATGGTGGGACCTACTACGCTGATCTGGCTCGGTTGAACCTCGCGAAGGCTGTTAGTGACAATGGGGACTACCAGCAGGCGATTGATCTTGTTCGAGACGTGATTGCTGAGAATCGTGACGCGAGTTTGATTTCGTTAGCAAAGCTTCGTCTCGCCGCCCTCTATCTAATAATGGAGCAATATGATTTGGCAATGATTGCCCTAGATGGTGATGCTGGATCGTCCATGTCGGGTTTGTTTGCGGACATGCGTGGCGATATCTACGCAGCGCAGAAGTTGAACGATGAAGCCCGAGCAGCTTATGAGGAGGCGCTTGATCGACTCCAAGAGGGGAATCCTTGGGTCGATATTGTTCAAATCAAGATTGATAGTTTAGGTTCTCAGTGAGACTTTTTATTACCGGGTCAGTAATTTTATCGGTCCTTTTGACGACCGCATGTGCCACACAGCGCCGAGAGCCTTTAGATCTGCCCAAGTTTGAGCAAAGAGTGTCGCTGCAAAAAATTTGGAATAAATCCTTGGGCGATCCGCGTGGGGCAATATTGTCTCCTATCGTTGCAGGTGGTCGAGTGTGCGGGGCTTCAGCTAAATCAATCTCATGTTTTAACGGGGAGACGGGCCGCGAACTATTTGAAACTAAAATTAACGAGCAAATTTCTGGTGGCGTGGGTGCCGGGGGTGAAGAAGTTTTTGTTGGTGGGGAAGATGGCGTAGTTACGCTGGTTGATGCTAGTGGTTCGGTTAAGTGGGAGTCGAACGTGAGTAATTCGGTCACAGGTATTCCATTAGCCGTTGGCGGTTTAGTTATTGTTCGAGACGTTCAGGGGAGATTGATAGCCTTAGATCGAGAAACGGGCATTTTAAAATGGGACTTTCAGGTGCCCAGTCAAAGTCTGATTTTGCGTTCTAATCCGGGTTTGGCAGTTGGATTGGATGAATCAATCTTAGCTGGATTTCATGGTGGTATCGCGATGAACCTTGAAAATGCTACGGGGGAGGAGCGGTGGGGCGTAAATGTTTCCATTCCTTCAGGCGATAATGACCTAGAGCGCATATCGGATGTTGTTGGAACCCCAATAGTTTTGGAACAAGCGGTTTGTATGGCGACGTTTCAAGGTAGGGCTGCTTGCTTTGATGTAGAAACGGGGCGGCAAAATTGGAGCATTAAGGTTTCTGCAGTAGGTAGTTTAGGTTTTGACAATGACAAGGTTTTTGTGTCAGATTCAATTGGTCATATCCTAGCTTTAGATCGCAAAACCGGTGCTTTATTGTGGCGTAACGAATCGTTCCAATATCGCAACATATCAGGTCCTTCATCTCTTGGGCCTTGGGTAATGGTCGGAGACCTTGAAGGAGTAATTTCCCTATTAGACTCAACTGATGGTTCCTTCGCTGGAAGGGCTAAAACTGACGGTAGTCCTATTTTGACTAATCCACTGGTAATCGGAGATAAAGTATTTGTTCAAACGTCCGAGGGTAATTTGTATGCCTTCGGTCTCGAATAGTCTCTTGGATTGCGGGTTAATGGTCGTCGATTCTCGGCGCTAAATTTATGACTATGTCAAAAACAGTAGCACTTGTGGGCAGGCCCAATGTTGGGAAGTCGACATTATTCAATCGGTTAACTCGAACTAGAAATGCCATAGTCGGCAGTCAGCCAGGGTTAACGCGAGATCGACACTACGGTATTGTAAAAACACAGCAGTCGAAGTTCATTGTTGTTGATACGGGTGGGCTTGAGTTTGATAAGGATCTCACGCGAGGTGTTTTCGGCGAAATGGCCAAGCAAGCGGCGCAAGCGGTCGATGAAAGTGATTTAACTCTTTTTATTGTTGATTTGCGAGCTGGCCTTACCAACGAAGACTTGCGCATCGCTGAACAACTGCGCAAGTCTGGACGACCTCTTTGGGTGATTGCAAACAAGGGAGAGGGCGCGCGCTCGAGTTTGGCTTTGGCCGAATTTTATGAGCTTGGATTAGGTGCCCCGCGCATAATCTCTGCTGCTCATGGCGATGGAATATCTGATCTCATCTCGGAGATTGAGGTTGAATTTCAATCAGACTTGGAGGAGGGTGCCCTCGTTGAAGAGCGTCTTGAAGATAGGCATCCGGTCATGGCGATTATTGGGAGACCTAATGTCGGAAAGTCGACGTTGGTTAACTCGATCCTTGGCGAGGAGAGAGTTATTGTGTTTGATCAGCCAGGGACAACACGAGACGCTATAGAGATTGAATTCCAGAGAGAGGGAAAAGATTACACAATTATTGATACTGCAGGAGTGCGTAAAAGAGGGAAGGTTAATGAGGTGATTGAGAAGTTCTCCGTCATCAAAGCGCTCCAGGCGATGGAGGAGGCAAATGTCGTCGTTTTGGTTATTGATGGGACCGAAGGCGTATCAGATCAAGATGTGAGCCTGGCTGCATTTGCGGTCGAGGCTGGTAGAGCGATGGTTGTGGTTATTAATAAGTGGGATCTCTGTGGTGAGGAGGCTAGGGAGGTTATCGACAGAACGTACAGACATAAATTGCGATTTTTAGATTTTGCGAAAGTTCACCGCATTTCAGCAACCAAGGGTTTCGGCATTGACGGTTTGTTACGGTCAGTAGAGAAAGCGTTTGAGTCTTCGAGAATGAATCTGCCGACACCGCAATTAACGCGCGTGCTGAAGACGGCGACTGAGCGCCAATCGCCTCCACGCAAGGGATACAATCGACCAAAACTACGTTATGCGCATCAAGGAGGTATCAATCCTCCCTTGGTTGTGATTCACGGCAATTCAATTGAGGGTGTACCTGAGAGTTATCGGAGATATTTAGAGAGTTCATTTACCACGGCTTTCAAACTTCAAGGGGCGCAGGTAAGGGTAATCTTTAAACAGGGTGATAATCCGTTTTCTAAAAGAAGTAAGCTGTAACCTGTAACTTGAATGTTCTGCAATCTGTTGGAGTACAATTTGTTTTATTAGCAGGAACGATCTATATCCTAATTTGTCATAAAGCAAACTGTTAGAAATCGTTAGGAGTCACAATGTCGACGAAGGGGCAAATGTTACAAGATCCATTTTTAAATGCGCTACGAAAAGAGCGGGTACAGGTTGCAATTTATCTCGTAAATGGGATCAAGCTCCAGGGGTACGTGGATTCATTTGATCAGTACGTGATTCTTCTCAGAAACACCGTTACTCAGATGGTGTATAAGCACGCCGTGTCAACGATTGTTCCATCTAAAGCGGTGACCTTGTCAGCGGATGAGCCGGATTAATTCTATTCTCTGTGGGTGGCGAGTGTGCTTTGCTGATGTAGAGGCGCCATGTGAGTGTTCAAATCGTTTTATAAAATCAGTCAAATGGTGATCACGATTCGTGGATAAAGCGATAATCGTATGTATTGATTTTCGAGATCCGTCGTTTGAAGAGTCGGTAGAGGAGATCAGTCGTTTAGTTACAAGTGCTGGAGCGAAGGTTGTGCACATCCTCTCGGGTAAAAGAGATCGTCCAGACGCCGCGATGTATGCCGGCAAAGGTAAAATCGAGGAGCTTGCTCAGATTGTAACGGAGACTGAAGCTGATTTAGTGGTGTTCAACCATGCAATCTCACCTGCTCAACAAAGAAATATTGAGCGCATTGTTAAATGCAGAACTCTGGACCGAACGAGCTTAATACTCGACATTTTCGCGCAACGTGCTAAAACGCATGAAGGAAAAGTTCAAGTTGAATTGGCTCAGCTGTCGCATCTGGCAACTCGGTTAGTTCGGGGTTGGACGCACTTGGAGCGGCAAAAAGGAGGGATCGGACTTCGAGGTCCAGGTGAAACTCAGCTAGAAACAGATCGTCGATTGTTGGGTTTTCGTGTTAAATCCTTAAAAAGCAAGTTGGAAGTCATTCAACGGCAAAGGAAAACGCGACGTATCAGTAGAAACCGAAGGGGCGTGATTAAAATTTCATTGGTTGGTTATACCAA